>Ga0156402_1043_pt1 | contig 39882 bp, 29 predicted proteins | sample RifOxyA3_FD_108045 | JGI IMG/M metagenome (GOLD analysis project Ga0156402, IMG submission 108045) | Lentisphaerae bacterium RIFOXYA12_64_32 | reverse complement strand
GGGAAGGTGCGGACCATTGCGCGCAATTGCGGGGTGACTTCTGGCGACCGAGCACTAGTATTCCGCCCGGCCCTCCGGGCGGGCTCTGGGTGCGGCGAAGCGGGCGGAAGGCCGCCCGCGGTACTGGTACTGCGCGTTCGCCCCCCCCCGCACGTTGACGCTTCGCTTAACGCTTCCACTTTGCATTTGACTTCCATCTCGATGTTGAGTATAATTACCCATTGTTTAATTAAACTAAACAATCGGACCCTTCCATGACCATTGTGTATGCGCTGTTGAGTTTGGCATTCGCGGGTGTAAACGACGTGGTGTTTCGCGGCTACGGGCGGGAGCGGCGGCCGGTCGGGTTGTTCGTCTGCCTGGTGGGCGTGGTGTGGACGTCGGTGTTCCTGGTGCTGGGCGCGGTGCGCGGCACGTTGGACTTCAGCGCCCCGGCGGTGGCGCTGGGGGGCGTATCCGGCGTTCTGTCCGCGGTGGCAAACCTCCTCTTGGTTGAGATGATGAAGAAGACGGGGGCGACGGTGGCGGCCACCATTTACCGGCTCAACCTGGTTTTTGTCGCGGTTATCGCGTTCATTTTTCTCGGGGAGGTGGTTACGGGGTACAAGCTGGTTGCCCTCGTGTGTGCCGTGGTTGCGGTTCTGTTGTTCGCCAACGGCGGTGCAAGTCGGACGACGTTGGATAAGTACATCCTGATTTTGGTCGGGGCGAGCTTTCTGCGCGCCTGCATGGGCATTTGCTACAAGGTGGCGAGTAACCTTGCGGTCAGCAGTGAAGTATTTCTGGCCATCAATGGCGTCTGCTGGCTGGTGGCTGGAGGCGTGTATTTCCTGTGGCGGCAGGAGCGTGCCCTGCCGTGCGGCAGGTCGGTGTTTGGGTACGCCCTGCTGTCCGGGTTTCTCATCTGCGGCATCGTCTTGTTCATGAAGCTGGCGGTGAGTGTCGGCGACGCCAGTGTGGCGGTGACCATTTCGCAGTTCAGTTTCCTGGTGACGTGTCCGGTAGCCGTCGTGGTTCTGAAGGAGAAGTGTACCGCGAAGCAGCTTGCGGGCATCACGCTGGCCACCGTGTGCGTGGTCCTGTTCGCACACGGGTGAAGGGCGGCGGGACGCGGGCGGCGAGTCTGACGGATTCGATGAAATCGATGAAATCGAGGGACTCGACGAAGTCGACGAATACGGCCCGCCGCCGCACACCTACCGGACAGGGCAAGCTGCAATCGTGTGCCACAGAGGAGGGCAGGCCCATGGAGATCATCGACGTCGCATTGAACATCCGCAAGTATCGGCAGCAGCGGAAGATGACACTTGAGAAACTGGCCGTGAAGGCGCAGGTCACCAAGGGGTTGTTGTCGCAGGTGGAGAACTTCCGCACGTTGCCGTCATTGCCGTTGCTCTACCGGCTGGCGGCGGCGCTTGAGATCGAAGTTGCGGCGTTGCTGGCCGCGACTAAGGATCGCCGCCGGTACGTGTTGACGCGCCAGGGGCAGGGCACGGTGATAGAACGCGAGGATCCGAAGGCGGGGTTTGTGTATCGCGCCTTGGCGCGAGGGAAGAATGCCAAGATGATGGAACCGTTCCAGCTCGAGATCCCGGCGAAGAGCACCCGCGCCGACGTGACGACTCACGGGGATGAGTTTATCTACCTGCTGCGCGGTCGACTGACGTTTCAACTCGGGAGTGAAACGCTTGACCTGCGCGAAGGCGACAGTCTCTACTTTGAGGGCGCAATCCCGCACCACCCGGAGAATCGGACCGGCAAGTCGGCGCAACTGTTGGTGGTCTACGCCATCTCCGCCTGAGTCGCGCGCGGGGGCGTGCCCAAAATGCGACTGAGGTTCTCGGCGACGTCACCATATGGAGTGCGGTGGCAAGTCCTGCCACGGGCGGCGCGACACCGCTTTGACGATCTGCGGGTCGAGTGACGCGAGAGTAGAGCCGGCGTCCTGCCGGTTCGGGTGGGGCGGAGAGCGGCAGATTTGCGCAGGCAGGATGCCTACGCTAATGTGGGCGGCAGGCGGAGCAGGCAAGGGAGGCGAGCATGAAAGTCTACATCGTTACGGATCTTGAGGGCATCAGCGGGGTCACGACGTTCGACCAGACGCGGAACAGCGACGGGCCGTTGTACCAGAGCGCCAGGCACTTGCTCATGGGTGATATCAATGCCGCGGTGCAGGGCTGTCTGGATGGCGGCGCCACTTATGTATGCGTTATGGACGGGCACGGCCGGCCGCTGAATGTCATTCCCGAAGAGATGCATCCCGGCGCGGACGTCATCTGCGGCCGTGGTTTCGGTACGGCGGCGGGACTGGACGCGACGTTCGCCTGCGGTATGCTGGTCGGGTATCACGCCATGGCGCACACGCCCGACGGGGTTCTGTGTCACACGCAGAACTCGCGCGCAGACTGCCGGTACTGGTACAACGACCGCGAGTTCGGTGAGATCGGGCAGCAGGCGATGATCTTCGGGCACTTCGACGTCCCGATCGTTCTGGTGACCGCTGACGACGCGGGGTGTCGGGAAGCCAAGGAGTTCCTTGGTGAGAACGTGGTCACGGTCTCCGTCAAGAAGGGGTTCAACCGCGAGAGCTGCCTGATGGTGCCGCCGCAGCGGGCCCACGCCATGATCCGCGACGGCGCGAAGGAGGCTGTGAGCCGCATTCGGGTGTGCAAGCCGTTCAAGATGCAACTGCCGATGCGCGGCCGGTACGAAGCCCTGGCCGAGCCCCTGCCGGACACGGCCAGCCCGGCCTTGGCCGCCGCCGCTCCGCGCAAGACCCTCGAAAAGGTCTTCCCTGACCAACTGCACATTTACAGTTTCGCGTGAGGCCGTGGGCAGTCCCGCCGACTCCGGACTTCTCTGGTTGCGGTCTGGCCACGTTAGGGGTCAGCCCTGACATCCCCTTCGCGTGGGTTTCAGGTGGGCGCGTCAGGTTGGCCGGCGTCATGGGGTTCCCGACGAGTCCTGGCTTCCATGATCAACTGCGCTTTGCGCTCGTGCAGTCCGAGTTCGAGCCCGACCGGATACGTGTGCGGGTTGTCGAGGCGCTGGATGCCGGCGTGGAGCAACTTCAGTTGCGCCTGGGCCCGGTCCCGGCTCTCCGCCAGGATGGGGCGGCGACCGACGGGCTCGCCTTGGCGCAGGACCGGTTGCAGGAGATCCTGGGACGAGGCGTCGGGCGGCAGAACCTTGCGTCGCGTCGGGTCCAGCGGGTCGACCATGGTCCATGCGGCCGGTGCGGGATGCATTTCGTCCCAGATCACATCGCCCACGGCTTCGCCGTTGCGGATGAAGCGCCGGACCTGCTGGATGCCGGGCGTCGTCGTCTTGATGGCCTGCTCGCTGAGTTTCAGGCGGGGGAGCCAGGTTCCATTCGGATCACGTATGGCGGTCAGCTTGTACACCCCGCCGAGAGCGGGTTGATCGTAGGATGTCACCAACCGGGTTCCGACGCCCCAGACGTTGATGGCTGCGCCTTGGTGTTTCAGGCTCTCGATCAAGTGCTCGTCCAAGTCGTTTGAGCCGACAATGACTGCCTTTGGGAACCCCGCGTCGTCGAGGATTTTCCGCGCCTCGATGGAGAGCCAGGCCAGGTCGCCTGAATCGAGGCGGATTCCGACCATTTCATGGCCCTGCTCGCGCAAGCGCTTGGCGGCCTGCACCGCGTGGCGCACCCCATCCAGGGTGTCGAATGTGTCGACCAGGAATACGCAGTTGTTGGGCAGAGCCGCGGCATAGGCCAGGAACGCCTCGAGTTCGTCGCCGAATGCCAGCACCCAGCTGTGCGCGTGCGTGCCTTTCACCGGAATGCCGAATCGTTTGCCGGCCAGAACGTTTGACGTGGCCGCACAGCCGCCGATGTAGGCGGCGCGGCTCGCTGCCATGGCGCCATCCACGCCTTGCGCCCGGCGCAACCCGAACTCCAGCACCGGTTCGCCGCGCGCCGCCCCGCAGATGCGCGCGGCTTTCGTGGCCACGAGCGTGTCGAAGTTCAGGAGGCACAGCAGTACGGGTTCGAGCAGTTGCCCCTGGATGATGGGCCCGCTGACGCGCAGCAGCGGTTCCTGCGCAAACACGACCGTACCCTCGGGAACAGCGTCTACGTCCACCGTGAGTCGCAGGCCGGCGAGGTACTCGAGAAACCCGGGGGCCAGGACGGGTTTGCCGTCGTTACCCGTGAGTGTCGCGAGGTAGGCGAGGTCATCCGGCTGAAAACGGAAGTCCCGCAACCAGTCCAGCGCCGGTTCCAGTCCGCAGGCAATAGTGTAGCCGCTGCCGAACGGCGCTTGTCGGAAGAACAGGTGGAAAACCGCCTCCTGTTCCGCCTTCCCGGTTTTCCAGTAGCCGCAGGCCATGGTGATCTCGTAGAGATCGGTGAGCAGCGGACTGGCGTTCATAGTCGTCTCCTCGCCGACGGCAATTGCAGTCGTATCAAACGCGAACGGCCGTGAGAGCCAGACTGAGCACGTTCGCAACTGCGAGTAGTTGCTGGTATTCCGTTTTCGTGTCAAGCGCGGCACAGCCTCGCCCATGGGGCATGATAGTGTAACGGTCGAAACCAATAAGCAAAGCCGCAACCGGACACCAGATCAGTGCGTGGGGTGGCAATTCGTTGCCGCCGTGGTAGTTTGCGGTGGAACGAGTGGCGCCGCCCGGGCGGCTGTCGGATGGGTGAACAACGGTCAGTTGCGAGCGGAGGGAGTGAACCATGTCGACGCAAGGGTTCGTAGGCGGCGTGTTGCTGGTTGTGTGCGCGTGCGGGGCGGTCAGGGGCGGAGGGTTGCTGCAGAATGCGGACTTCGCGCAACGCGCGGAGCAGGACAAGGCGTGGCCTGCACAATGGCAGGCGGACGCCGGGCCGCGCAGCCTCTACAGTTGCGCGGACGACGACGGTTGCAGCGGGCACGACTCAGTGCGTTACACGGGCAAGGCCGACGGCGTTGTCGGGCCGGTTTTTCAGACGTTCCCGTGCGCCAAGAACACGGACTACGTGCTCACCGCGGCGTTGAAGAGCGACCAGGTATGCCGGCCGCTGGTGCAGGTGTTGGACCGGGCACAGAACAAGGCGATTGCCAGCGTCTTTTCCGAGGGGCAGCAGGGGTGGACCGTGTTCAGTGCGCGGTTCAGCAGCGGCCAGGCCGAGACGCTCGAGGTGCAGGTGTTCGGCGACCTGACCATGGTGTCGAGTGGGACGGTGACGGCGGGCACGTCGGGGATCGATGATGTGCAGGTTTACCTGGCCGCCGAGGCGCCGGTCGCCGGACAGGTGCAGAGCGGGTTCACGCCGCCGGGTGCGAACCTAGCACTCAACAAGCCGTACACGTTCACGCCCGCTCCAAACTACTCCTATTGCACGGACCCGGACGACAAGGTTCAGCTCACGGACGGGGTTTATTCCGTCGGCTACTTCTGGGTGCAGAAGAGCACTGTTGGCTGGAACAACGCGAATCCGGTCACGGTTACCATCGACATGGAAAAGGTGGAACCGATCGCGGGCATGTCGTACAACACGGCCGCCGGCGTGGCGGGTGTGGCGTGGCCGACGGTAGTCCTGATGCTGGTCAGCGACGACGGCAAGGAGTGGACGTCGCTGGGCGACCTGATTCGGCTCAGCACCAAGGCGGGCGCACCGCTGTCGGACGTCTACTCGGTGCACCGGTTCGCCACCGGCGAACTGAAGGCCAGGGGCCGGTACGTGCGGCTGATTGTCAGTCAGGCACCGTACTGCTTCGTCGACGAGATCGAGGTCTACCGCGGTCCGGACGAACTGCTGGCCCAAGTCCCGGTGGGGAAACGACTCACCGACACGAAGCAGCTCTTCGTTGACGTGCAGGCGTTCTCCGGCGTCCAGTGGCGGATGCGGTCGGACCTGGCGGCGGCGCGCGCTGCGGTCACGGGTTCGGCATTGCCGCAAGCGGAGAAGGACGCGCTGCTCAGGAAAGCCGAGGCCCTGTCCGCCCAGATCGACGCCATGTCTGAGGAGCTGGCGCCCGGGTTCCGGGCCGTTCTGCCGCTGAATGAGATTCATGCCGGCATCTACGCGATTAACGCGCCGCTGCTGCGCGGTGGCGGGTTCGGGCCGTTGACGGCGTGGGCGCAGAACCGTTGGGATCCGCTGAGCCCGCTTCAGGCGCCCGAGACCGCCACGCCGCCGGCCCCCGAGTTGCGCGTCGACACCATGCGCAACGAGTCCCGCGCTGAAGTTCTGAACCTGACGAACGCCACGGACAGCCGTCTGACCGTAACCCTCAGCGTCGGAGGCTTGCCGGGCGGCGAGAATCCGCCGTACCTGAGCGTCCGCGACGTGCTGTTCACCGACACGGCGCGGCGCGTGCCGATCGCGTCGGTCCTTCCGGATGCGGTGCGAGGGGACGCAGGCTACGCGCTCGAGATTCCGGCCGGGACCACGAAGCAGGTGTGGTTTTCGTTCCGGCCGCGCGACGTTGAGCCGGGCGAGTACAAGGGGCAGGTGGTGATCAAGGCAGGGCAGGGCATTGCCGACGTGGCCGTGCCGTTGACACTCGTGGTTTACCCGTTCGTCTTTCCGGAGCAACCGACCATGTCCCTGGGCGGCTGGGACTACACGAACGGCGGCGGGAAGTACTACCGCGCCCCGGGCAACCTCGAGTCACTGATGAAGAACCTGCGCGAGCACTACGTCGACACGCCGTGGGGCACGGGCGCAGTGCAGCCCAAGGGCATGGAGTTCGATACCGCCGGGCACCTGACCAACCCGGAGAAGCTGGACTTTGCGGCGTGGGACGAGTGGACCGAACTCTGGAAAGGCGCGCGCAACTACTACGTGTTTCTCTCGGTCGGTGACAGCTTCAGCGGCGAGAAGATGGGCACGCCGCGATTCAATACGATGGTCGGGGACTGGATGATCGCCTGGGTGGAGCACCTGAAGAAGCAGGGGCTGAAGCCGAGCCAACTGGGCGTACTGCTGGTGGACGAGCCGGGCGGTAGCTGGAAAGCCGATAAGGCGGTGCGCGAGGATGAAACCATCCTGACCTGGGCCAAGGCGATCCGCGCTGTCGAGCCGGACGTCGTGATCTGGGAAGACCCGGTGCACCCGGACCCGGCGAAGGGCAACCCGGAGATGTTTGCCAACTGCAGCGCGTTGTGCCCGCACACGCCGATGTTCATGGCGTCGCCGCAAGCCTTTCGTGATTTCTACGTGGCGCAGCAGAAAGCCGGTCGTACGCTCTGGTTCTACTCCTGCATGGGGCCGTCCATGCTGCTTGACCCGTACAGCTACCACCGCGGTCAGCCCTGGTGGGCGATCCAGTACGGCGCCGTCGGCGGCTGCTACTGGGCGCTGGGGTGCGGCGGTGGCATCGGGAACTCGTGGAACGCCTACGCCCAGGCCGGCGTCGAGTATTCGCCGTTCTTCGTGGGCCAGGACGCTGTGACCGATGCGAAGCAGTGGGAAGCCGTGCGCGAGGGCGTGCAGGACTACGAGTACTTCGTGATGCTGCGGAAGCGCGTCGCGGAGCTGGATGCGAAAGGCGTCACCGGCCCGGCCGTGGACGCGGCGAAGAAACTGCTCACCGACGGCCCCGTCGAGGTCACCAGCGCGATCAACGAGAAGATCCTCGAGTGGTCCGCCCCCAAGGACCGCGGCATCATGGACCGCGTCCGCGTGCAGGCCCTGCAGGCGCTGAGCCAGTTGCAGGGACTGTGATGAGGGGCAGTGTTCGGTATTCAGTGTTCAGGGCGGATGGAGGAGGGTGCACCTTGGAGCGCCCGCAGCTGCCCGGACGAATGACCTGTCCAACAGTGCGGGGGTGACCCATGCGGAAGCGCACCGGGCCCGGCAATTCCACGTCCTGGCTCAACGACAGTGTCATGAATCTCTTGGTGGACTACTACACCGAGGTGGCGTTCCGGCCGTACGGCTCCGGCGCGACTCGGAAGAATGTGTTGCCGTTTCTCAAGGCGATGGACGTCGGGTATCTGTGCGTGTACGCCAAAGGTCACGGCGGCTGCACGTCATGGCCGAGTTCGCTGAACACGCAGCACGTCAAGTTGGGCCAGGACGTGATGGCGTTCTTCCGCAAGGTCACCCGGGAAGCCGGCGTCAAGTTCGTGCCGTACTACAGCGGGCTCATGGACGGCATTGCCGGTGAACGGCACCCGGAGTGGCGGCAGTGGACCAAGGACGGCAAGCCGTGCGACGCGGCGTTTGCCGACTTCAAGTGCTGTGTCTCGTACGCGATGTGTCCGCTGAGCGCCTACTGGGACGAGTGGGTGAGTGTGCACTTGCGCGAGATTGTTGAGGGCTACGAGGCGGACGGTGTCTGGGTCGACGGCGACTGGCCGGGGCCGTGCTACTGCCCGCGCTGCCAGGCGCGGTTCCGGGGCGAAACGGGTTGGACCGGCCCGTGGACCGAGGTCGTGAAGCGGCCGGATTTCGAGGCCGAGTACAAGAAGACGTGGAACCGGATCACGCACGACTGGCGCACGCGCTTCCGGGACTACGTCAAGCTGCTGAACCCCGCGTGCGCCTACAGCGCCGGCAATGTCAGTCCGCGGCGCGAATTCCTGGCGCCGTTCGACTGGCGCTCGGGCGATTTCTTCTCGCCGGGCTTCTTCTACCTGCATGATATGGCGAGAATGATGCGCTGGTACACGACGCTCGGCGTGCCGTTCGATGCCTACGTCTGCGACACGAGTTTCACGCATGTCCGCAAGCACGTCCGCAGCCGCTCAAAGACGCTGGACCGCATGCTGCAGGAGGCGGCAACCGTGGCCGCCAGCGGCGGCGCAGTGGGCTACTGGACCTATCCGCTGGGCAACGGCGCGTTTGTCCCGTCGCGGATGCGCAAGGCGATTGCGGTGCGCCGGTTCCTGAGGGAGCGCGAGGACGTGTTCCTGCATTCCGAGAGCGCGCGGTGGAATGCGATCCTGGTCAGCGACCCGTCCAGTCCGACGTTTGGCGGGCCGAGCGTCGAGGGTGCGCACAAGGTCATGGCCGCACTGCACCGTTCGCCCGATGTCATGGACGAGACGGGCGTGACCGACAACATGTCGTACGACCTGCTGGTCCTGCCGGAGCAGTCGTACCTGGACCCGGAGACGGCGAAGAAGGTTGAGGCCTTCGTCTGTGGCGGCGGCAAGCTTCTGACATCCGGGAGCAGTATTCGTTCACCGGAATTGCAGACGATGCTGGGCGTGAAAGGCGTGCGCTTCGGCGAGGTGAAAGACGGTCACGTTCTGCTGAAGACGCACGACGAGCCGACCGGGGTCGACAGCGCCTGGGACCGGCTCGAGCTTGGCGTCGGCACAAAGGAACTGTATCCGTTGTACCTGTCATGGGACCAGTTTAACCCGGAATTGCGGAACCTGACCAACAACTGGCCGATGCACGGGCAGATCGACGAGGAGAATCCGGAACCTGCCGGGTTCGCCGCGGCCGTGACGCGCCGGTTCGGCAAGGGCCGGATCGTGCACATTTGCACGGACATCTTCACGCAGTACAAGACGCTGGGCGATCCGCAGATGCTGCGCTGGCTGCGCGAGATTGTGGACTATCTGCAGCCGCAGCCGTTCTGCAAGACGGACGCCCCGTCCTGGGTGGACGTGTCGTTGCGGCGCAAGAATGGCCGGTTGCTCGTGCATTTCGTGAACCAGACCCCCGGCCGCGACGTGGCCCGGCTCAACACGGACGACACGTGGGTCGACGAGATCCCGGAGGTCGGGCCGTTCCGCCTCGAACTGCGGACTGTGCAGAAGCCCACGGCTGTCAGGTGGGAACCTGGCAGCGAAGCGCTGGCATTCGAGTTCAGGCGCGGAGTTTTACGCCTGGAATTGCCGCGCTTCAGGATTCACGGCTGCGTCTGCGTCGGGGCGTAGACGGTGGCGCACGCACGTTTGGCGGGCGAACCCGATTCACCCGTGGCACAAGGCCACGGGGGTCTCACGCGTGGCCCAGCACGCAGTCGTTCCACCCGCCACTCCCATGTTACACGCGTGTCACTCCGCGCCGCCGCCCGGCTCGTTCGGGCTGGGCGACGATGGGGGGAAAAGGGGCGGGCCGTCCGCCCTCTTTCCCCCCATCGTCGCCCCGCGGGCGCAAGACCCGCGGCGGCGTGAACCGGCGCGAGTAACACCAACCTATGATCGGCCGGTCCGCCGGCTGGGGCGCGCTGACGCATCACGACGTCCCTGTCTGGCTGCGGTTGAATTACCGCGCGCGTGTGCCATTATTGAATTGGGTATGGACACGACCCTACAAGTGACTCCGAGTCTGCGGTTGCGCGAGGACGAGCTGGCGTTCGCGTTCGTGAAGGCGTCCGGGCCGGGCGGGCAGAATGTCAACAAGGTGTCGACCGCGGCCGAACTGCGGTTCGATATCCGTCGCTCGACATCGCTGCCCGAGTCGGTGAAGCAGCGGTTGCTGCGCCTGGCAGGGCGTCAGGTCACCGCGGATGGTGTGCTGCTGATCGACGCGCACCGGTTCCGCAGTCAGTTGATGAACCGCGACGATGCGGTTGAGCGCCTGATCGCGCTGGTGCGCAAGGCGGCGGTGCCGCCACGGCCGCGACGCAAGACCAAGCCATCACTGGGCTCGAAGCAGCGGCGCCTCGAGAGCAAGCGCCGCCGCGGTGACACGAAGTCCGGGCGCGGTCGACCGGGGAACGATGAGTAAGGAAGTGGCACGTGGCGAACGTGTCGGACACGTCCGATTCGTCCGTTTGGTCCGTTCTGCAGCCCTGAACCCTGAACCCTAGAACCCCCAGGAACCCTCCCCATGCTACAGCCTTCGATGTGGACGAGCTACCTGATCGAGTGGTTTCCCGAGGAGATGGTGAAGTGCTTTGCCGAGCACGGCTGGCACACGCTGGAGCTCAGCGACGAGCACGGGCACGATCTGCTGAAGCTGGGCGACCCGGCAACGGTGGGCGCGAAGTTCCGGCGCTTTGCGGCCGATCGTGGCGTGAGTTTTCCACAGGGTCATTTCTATTTGTGCAACAAGGGTTTCCGCCCGGAGGACTTGGCCGGACGGCGCGTTGCGGACGTTGCGCCAGCCGACGATGCGGACTTCGCAACGGCGATGGACGACATGAAGCGGTGGGTGGATCTGTTCAGTGCGCTGGGCGTCAAGGCAGGCGTGCTGCACATCGGCGGCGGCAAGTTGGGTGCGGCAGGCTGGTCTCAGGAGCGGATTTTCGCGCGGCGTGTCGACGCGGTGACGCGGATCGCGGAGTTTGCGAAGGGCGGTCCGGTCAAGATTTGCATTGAGAACATGTGTGATGAAGCGAGCGGCGTGCGCACTGCGGCGGACATCATCCGGTACATCGACGCGGTGGGTGCGGACAAGGCCGGCATCTGCCTGGACACGGGGCACGCGAACATCACGCCGGTCGACAGTGCGGAGTTCGTACGCGGCGCGGGGGCGCACCTCAAGGCGTTGCACATCGCGGACAACCTGGGCAAGAGCGACGACCACATGCTACCGTACAGCAGGGGGACGGTCAAGTGGACTCCGGTGATGCGCGCCCTGCGCGCGGTGAAGTACGATGGTTTGTTCAACTTCGAGGTGCCGGGCGATAACCGCTGCCCGAAGCCCGTGCGGCTGGCAAAGCTCGATTACGCCCTGAAGTTGGCCAACTGGATGATCGAGAACGACGGGGTGGAGTGAGCAGGGGGGGGCGCGGACGGGGCGCGCGGTCAGGCCCGAGTGCCGCCTTCAGGCGGAAGTGGGCGCGAGTCTTCAGCGAGCGTGCGGTGAAACGTTGTCGTGGGACATGACCATCGGCTGCCGAGGCAGGCAACGCGCCACGCGTCCGGCTGAAGCACGGCCGCGGACTTCCGGCTGAAGCCGGGACTCTGGCGGGGCCGAGCGGTCAACGGCAGAGCGATGTCGGGAACGCAGTGTATGCGGTCCACGCAACCTACAGTCAATAGCATCATCCAGGTCGCCGGGGTGCGGGACCGGGGCGAGGCCGGGATGCTGGGTGCGGCGGGCGTGGATTGGATCGGGTTCCCGCTGCGGCTGGCGCTGCACGCGCCCGACACGAGTGAAGCCGAAGCTGTTGCGATCATCCGGGCGCTGAAGCCGAGCGTGACGTCGGTGCTGATTACGTATCTCGACACAGCAACGGCGATCGCACAGTTCTGCCGCGAACTGGCGGTTCGGCATGTCCAGCTCCACGGCGAGATTGCGGTCGCGGAACTCCAGCGGTTGCGCGAACTGGATGGCGGCCTGTTCGTGATCAAGAGTCTGGTTGTGCGCGAGCGTAACGAGTCGGAGTTGGCGGCGGCTGTGTGGCGATTCAGCCCGCAGGTCGACGCTTTCATTACGGACACCTATGATGCGGCGACCGGCGCGTGCGGCGCGACGGGCAAGACGCACGACTGGCGCGTCAGCCGGCGGTTGGTGGAGCTGTCGCCGCGGCCGGTGATTCTCGCGGGCGGCCTGACGCCGGACAACGTGGCCGCGGCGATCCGCGCGGTACGGCCGGCCGGCGTCGACGTGCACACGGGTGTGGAGGACAGGGACGGACGCAAAGATCCGCAGTTGGTGCAGCGGTTTGTCGCGGCGGCGCGGGACGCGTTTGCGGCGGGGTGAGCAGCAGTGGCGCGGGCCCGGTGGCGCGGGACCTCCGGGACCGCGGTAGGGTGCCTCGGGGCCGTCTCGGCCCGAGGTCCTCGGCCGGGGACCGGCCCGAGCACCCCGCTTCGGCGCGGGACGCGCCGAGCCACTGCGCGTTCAGTCGCATTCTGGTCTGGGCAGGTTTTCTCCTCAGGAGGGCAGCGATATGGCAGTTCAGAAGTCCAAGACTGGAACCGGCGTGAAGACGGAACAGCCGCCGCCACCGCCGTTGCGGCGTGGTTACGGGCACATGGTGATTGACGACTACGTGGAGCAGGTCCGGGAGATCCGGGCCGAGCGGCGGGCGCGGTTGGCGGCGATTCGCTCGCGGCGCGCGGCGGAGAAGTACCAGGAGGGCGTGCTGGCGGCCATTCACAACGCGTTTTCGCCGTTGCCGCGCAAGACGCCGCTGAACGCGCGAGTGACCGGTGTGCTGGAGCGGCCGGGGTACCGCGTCGAGAAGGTCATCTTCGAGAGTCGGCCCGGGTTTCTTGTCACGGCCAACCTGTACATGCCGGAGAAAGTCACGCGCCCCGTACCCGGCGTGATCGGGGCTTGCGGGCACAGCGCCATCGGGAAAGCGGAACCGCGCTATCAGGAATTCTGCCACCGGCTGATCAAAGCAGGGTTTGCCGCGCTGATCTACGACCCGGTGAACCAGGGCGAACGCGACCAGTACGCACAGGTGCTCCCGCCGGAACACCCGGTGCGGAAGGGTTGCTGCACGGCACACAACATGATGGGTAAGCAGATGGAGTTGGTGGCGGATTCGTTCAGCGCCTGGCGCGCGTGGGACGGGATTCGCGCCCTGGACTACCTGCTGTCCCGGCCCGAGGTCGACCCGGCGCGGATCGGAATCACCGGGAACTCCGGCGGCGGCACGATGACGACCTGGCTCTGGGGTGTTGAGGGACGGTTTGCCATGGCCGCGCCAAGCTGTTTTGTCACTACGTTCCTGGCAAACCTGGAGAACGAGGAACCGGCGGACAGCGAGCAGTACCCGCCGGGCGTGATCGGCGCTGGGCTGGAGCACATCGATTTCATGCTGGCGCGCGCGCCGAAGCCGGTGCTGCTGCTGGGGCAGAAGTACGACTTCTTCGACCCGCGCGGTCTGCGCGAGGCCTACGGCGAGTTGCGGCAGTTCTACGGCCATTTCGGCGCGGAGCAGAACGCGGCGCTCTTCATTGGCGGCAATCCGCACGGGTACTTCCCGGACAACCAGAAGGCGATGACCGCGTTCTTTTGCAGGCAGTCGGGGTTAACGTGGCCGGGGCGCGAGGTCGTGTTCGAAGCTGCGAAGACTGACGAGGTGCTGTGCACGCCGGAAGGACAGGTTGTGCCGGCCGGTTCGCGGCCGGTTTTCGAGATTACGGCCGAAACGGCGGAGCGTTATGCGTCGTTGTGGCGGCGGCTCTCGCGCGCCGATCTGGGACGGCGTCTGGCGCGGTTGCTGCGCGTGTCGCAACCGGTGGGTGTCCCGCATCACCGGGTCTTGCAGCCGGCGTGGGGCGACGGCGCGGTGCGCTCCCGGTATGCGGTTGAGACGGAACGGGACATCCGCGCCATTGTCCGGAAGCACGTCGTGGTTCGGGAGCATGCCGACAGCTTCGAGATCGAGCCGGCGGTGAGCGTGTTCCTCCCGCACTTCAGTGCCGAGGCGGACCTGCGCAGCGACAGCCTGGCGAAGGCGTTGACGGCGCGCGGCCCGCTCTACGCGGTCGATGTGCGCGGCCTGGGCGAGTCGCAGCCGGACGAGCCGGGCGAGTTCTTTGCGCCGTACGGTGTGGATTACATGTGCCACGGCCACGGGATTCTTCTGGACAAGAGCTACCTCGGCCGGCGTGTGTTCGATGTGTTGCGCGTGCTGGCGCTGCTCAAGGACGGTGGCGCCCGGGACATTGCGCTGTATGGCCGGGGGCAGGGCGCGGTGCTGGCCCTGTTCGCCGCGGTGCTGGCGCCGGACGTGAAGAAGGTGGTGCTCAAGAACGGGCCGGTGTCGTACCTGGACTGGATGCGCACGCCGGTCGTGCAGTGGCCAGCCGCCAACTGCCTGCGCGGCGTGCTCAAGGAGTTTGACCTGTCCGACTGCATCCTCGCGCTGGGCCGGAAGGTGACGTTGGTCGAGCCGTGGGGCCCGGACATGCAGCCGCTCACCGGCGCGGCCCTGCGCACGGCGCTCAAGCGCGCTGGCCTGGCTTCTAGCCTGGTCGTGAAGGAGCGGCGCGTGTGAAGTGGCGCGGGACCTCCGGGACCGCAGTAGGGTACTCGGGTCCGTCCCGGACCGAGGCCCTCGGCCGGGGATCCGTCTTCGCGCGAGCAGCTTCGCCGGGCAGAGCCGGCCGGCGCACTCCGCTTCGGCGCGAGACGCGCCGAGTCACTGTCCGTCTCACACGAACCACTGGACCTGGTCGCCCCAGATGCGTTTGCCGTCGGCAATGCGTGTCTGCAGATCGGTCGTGTGGATTTCGAGTTTGTGTCCGTTCGGGTCGAGGAAGTAGTACGAGTCGCCTTCCGTCCTGTTCTCCTGCCATTTCCTGGCGCCGGCCGCTTCGAGCCGGGCCTTCATTGGCGCGAAGTCATCCTGCGACACCGAGAACGCGATGTGCGTGTACTCCGGCAACGGCTCGGTGCGGGCGTGGCTGTCCAAGGTGAGGGCGATCCAGGCCGGCCCGGCCAGGACGTAGGCGCTGCTCGGGCTCTTCTGGACAGGCTTCAGTCCCAGCACGTCGGTGTAAAACGCGAACGACTCGGGGATGTCGCGGACCGACAAGGTGATGTGATTGATGCCGGTGATCATGGGGCCTTGGTCGGTGGGTGCGGCCTGTCGACTGCCTCCATTCCGGCTCACGTGCGACGGGCGCGGTGTCGTGTGCCGCGGGCGGTCTGGCACTCACGCGCCTGGCCGTAGTCGCCCTCAAGCAACCCTCTGAACGACAAGTCCTCGTCGAGGTCGGGCCAGTGCAGGCCCAAGGGGGATACTTCGATGTGATTCAGTTGGGCGGGAGTGCCGCGAGCCAGGCGGGGATTCCCGGCGACCGGGAACCGCACCTCCACCTCGCTCTCCATTGTGACGACGATATGGCCATCCTTGAAGACGGCCGAGGCTACCGTATCAACCAAGGTGCTCATACCACTTCTCCACGATCAGTTGCCGGTGCTCCCTGGCAAGCCGCTGAGCTCGTGACAGTTCGTTCACTTTCATGCTCTGCGATTCGCGAAGTTCTACGCCGTCTTCGACATCGAACACAGCCTCCCCGTCGCCGTGCCGAACGTGAACATGGACGGGACGATGGTCGTTGCTGTAGAAGAAGAACTTGTATCCATCCTTTTCGAACACTACCGGCATTGGGGTTCCCCATCTGTTCACGTTCTCGTGGTTACTCTACAACCGGTCGCGGTGCGAGGCAAGACCACAATCTGGCCGGGTGCATGACAATCGTGTCGGACTGGGTGTTGCCGGGTCAGTGATCCGTCGCGGGATTGGCGGGCGGGGGCGCCCGCGGTACGGGCCAGGCGCGGTGAGCGCCGGCGGTTGGGGCGTGGGACTCGGGCCGAGACGGCCCCGAATACTCTGCTGCGGTCCCAGAGGTCCCGCGCCACTGGGGTTCTGCGCCCGCTTTCACGAGCCTGCGCGGCGGTCAAGTGTCGCGGTTGCCTGTCCGATTCGGGACATTTCGATCGTGCGGGGCGGCATTGGTGCGGCGCGACGCATGTTGGCGTTGGCTCTGGCGCGGGCAGGCGGTACATTGGGGTGATGCCGCGCGGCACGGAGCGAACACCCAACACCCAACGATAGACATCGAACCCTGAACCCTGAACCCTGAACACCCGGGGACGGAGACTCGATATGGCTGAGACCATTGTGGTGACCGAGCTGGAGTACGGCAAGGGCGAGCGCGTGTTCCGTGAGGCGGCGACGGAGGGGTTTCGCGTCGTGTCAGCGCCGCGCCAGGAAGCCGACCTGGTCCGGGCGGTACAGGAGCACGGGGCGCGGTGTGTCGTGGTCGGCATTGACCCGTACCGCGGCGCGTTGTACGACGCGCTTGCCGGGGGCGGACTGATCGCGCGGTACGGTGTGGGGCACGACGGGATTGACAAGGACCGGGCCACGGCGGCGGGCGTGCTGTGCACGAACACGCCGGGGGCGCTGGACGACTCGGTGGCGGAGCACGTGATCGGGCTGATGCTGGTCGCCGCGCGGCATGTGACGGAGGTTCATGCGGCGTTCCGCGCCGGGCAGTGGGCGCCCCGGATGGGGCGGGAGTTGCGCGGCAAGCGCCTGGCGGTCATTGGGTGCGGTCCTATCGGGTGCCGCGTGGCTCGGATGGCGGCGTTCGGGTTGGGGATGGACGTGATCGGGTGCGAACTGCGCAAGGTGGACACGGAGCAGATGCGGTGCAACTATGGGTTGCGGACGGTTGTTGGGGATTTTGAGACAGCGGTTGCCGGGGCCGACTTTGTCAGTCTGCACATCCCGGGCACGCCGGCGACGCGGCATTTTCTGAACCCCACGCGGTTGAGTCAGATTGGCGCGCACGCATGGCTGGTGAACACGGGGCGCGGCAGTCTGGTGGATGAGGCCGCTTTGTACGACGCGCTGGTCGCGGGACGTTTGGCAGGAGCTGCGTTGGATGTCTTTGATAGCGAACCATTTGTGCCAGTTAATGCGGATCACGATCTGCGCACGTTGCCAAACGTGATCTTGACTCCGCACATCAGCGCCAGTACGGTCGAGGCGTGTGAGCGCGTCACGCAGCAGGTCATGAAGAATGTACGGCTGGCAGGGGCGCGCCGTTACGAAGACATGGACCTGCTGAATCCTGATGTGGTGATGAAGCTGCGGCCGTAAGCGGCGACGCGGCGTTGCTGCTAATCGTCTCAGAGTGGTTCATTCGGCTGTCGGCACGAGTGCCGGGCGGCGGTGTTCCGAGAAAGTGGCGGGACCGGCCTGGTCCCGCGAGGTGTCGGACCGAGACGGTCCCACCGCTTTGTGCGGAGTCCGCTGGGACGACACCAGGACGAGGGCGAAGGTGGCAGGCGTGTGACGGAGTGTCGCTTTGCGGTAGCCAGCGCATGTTGCAGGCGGGGCGGGGATCGGCCTGCAAGGCCGATGCTACGGCCGATGGCGAGCTTGTTTTCGTGGATGTCGTGGTTGCGTTGAATGCGGTTGCTGGGGTCTTGCAGTAGGGGTTAGCCTAAGCGAAACGTGCAGAAGACCGCCGGTCAAGCCGGTGGTATGTGAATGCGTCGGCGTTGGCGTGCGGGCGTCGACCGGTCAAGCCGGTGGCGGGGGAATGAAGCGGCGGCGGGGTGCGGACGTCGAAAGAGGGTGAGTTTGGGTCCGGGCATGGAGAACATAGTCGTGCACGAAGGCAGCAGGCAGTTCAGCGGGCGGACGACGATCGGCATTGCCGTGACGGCAACCGTTGGGTTGCTCTGTGTCGGGCCTGCGTTCGCCGCGCAGCGCGCGCCGTGGCATCACGCCAAGTCGCCGTACCGCGCGGAGATGAAGGTGACGGTGGCCGGGAGTCACCCGGATGCGGGCACGGCGGTTTCCGTTCCGGTTTGCGGTCTGGGACGTGTTGACGGGACCGATTTCATCGCCTATGACGATCAGGGCCAGCAACTGCCGCTGACGCCCCTGGGGGCCAGCGTCAACAACGAGGCGCTCGCGCTGGTGGCGGCGACGACCGGGCGGAAGACGTTCTATGTGTATTTTGGCTCCCAAGTCAAGGGGCCGGTGGCCAAGGGGTTTCTGCCGAGCCTGACCTTGGACGTGCGCACGTTGCCGGAGGGGGCGACGGAGAACTGGCCGCAGATCGAGGCGTTGCTGGGCAAGTCGCAGCGATTGGGCCGGATTTTCGTGGACAACATCGAGCAGAGTTACGACCCGGTAGACTCGACCGACGCGGTTCTGCTGGTTTTCGAGGGATATCTGAATGTTGCCAAAGCCGGGCCGCAGACGCTGATGCTGATCAGCGACGACGCGGGATACCTCTTCGTGGATGACAAGCTGCTGGTGTCGCGGGATGGCCGGCACTGGGCGCGCGACGGCGTCCGTGGTGAGTCGAAGGGGACGGTGGACCTGACGGCTGGGCCGCACCCGGTGAAGGTGGTTGTCGCCGACTTCGGCGGCGACCTGATGGCGCTGGTGGCGCGGTGGATCGATGGGAAGAACAAGAACGTATTGCGTGCCAATGACTTTGTGCAGCCGGCGCGAACGCAACTGGTTGGGGTCGATGCGCAGCGGCCGGACGCCATGCCGCTGTTCTGGACGCGGCAGGTTTCGTACATGAGCCATCGCGGCGCCCAGTACACCGAGGTGGAACTGGGCACGTACAACAAGGCTCCGGCATCGTGGGAACTCAGTGACGGGGCGCGGTTTAAGGGCCCCACCCTGCGCAAGATCATGGCGGGTCTGGACGCACTGGGTGTGGCGGTGGAGCAGGGCGGGGTGCGCGGCACGGGCGTCATCATGCTGCCGGAGATGCCGCCGCCGATGTGGCACATGGACACTGAAAAGGACTTCCAGCACTATTCAGCCCTGATGCTGAGCCAGAACTTGAACGATCTGCCGGTGGGGACGCTGCGTGGTTATCTGAACTTCCTGGACTACAAGGAACTCAATGACGACAAGATCCCGTTTTGCGAGGCGATCCTGAAGAACTCGAAGCTCGAACCCGGACAGCGAACCGATGCGCTCCTGATGCTGGCGCGTGCGTCGGCGGCGAAGTTTCCGGACAAGGCGAAGCGCGCCTACGAGGAGCTGCTGCGGACCGCACCCGAGAAGACGGATTGGGGAATGCTCGGTCAGGAGTGTGCGGAGTACGCAATCTTTGGTTGTCGCGACTTTGTCCTGGCGGGCCGCTTGATCGACCGTGTGGCGCAGAAGTTGAAGAAGGACAGTCGTCAGGTCGAGGCGTTTCGGCTGGACCTGGCCTTGCAGCAGGGTCAGGAGCCCGAGGCGCGGAAGCTGCGCGATGAACTGGTGGGCGGTCGCGACCTGGCGCAGAAACAGCGCTACGCGGCGGTTAAGGGCAATGCACTGCGGGAACGGTTCTACGACCTGTTGCGGACCGGTTTTGTCTTCGACGCTCGGGAGACGCTGTGGAACTGGATGGAACTGGCGCCATCGGACCGGCTGGACGGGAGTCTGCCGCTGGCGCGGGCGCGGTTGCTGAAGACGCTGGGCTGGCTGGACGGGGCGCTCGGCGAATTGGACGGGGCGATCCTGCTCGATCCGTTGCTGCCCAATCTGCCGGAGGTCGAACTGGAGCGGGGGCAGATCCTGAAGCAGGCCGGGAATGCCCAGAAGGCTAAAGAGGTCTTTGCCCGGGTCGCCAAGGAGTTTCCGAATCACCCCGCCGCAGCGGAGGCCAAGGAGGCCATGAAATGAGCGGGTTTGTCAGACGCGCCGTCGAGACCCAAGGCATAGGGTCAGGAACGGGAGAAACGCGGGCCTCCTGTACGGCCAAGTTTGGCCGCGCGCGCAGTGGCGCGGCGCGTCCCGCGCCGCAGTGGGGTGCGCCGGTTGGTCCCCGGGCGGAGGACTCGGGCCGGGACGGTCCGAGGGCACCCTGCTGCGGTCCCGGAGGTCCCGCGCCACTGCCGCAACGGAGGCGTCGTGCGGGGCCGCGGCCGGAGGAACGTCGAACACCGGCGCGAGACCGTCGAGTGACTTTCGCGTCGTTTGCGTGTTTCGTGGTTGCCGTGTGCTTGGGATGCCCCGCTGCACGCGCCGGCGGCGCGCAGGTTCCCGTGGGGCAGTACTTGTACGCCAAGCCGGCGAACGCGGAGCAGTTCACGGGCAGTCTGACCGTGACGTTCGCCAAGCCGGGTGCGAAGATGGTGATCGCCTATGGGCGCAAGTACCGGAAGGACCGGCGTTCCCGCGAGGTCACGACCGAGGCGGACCGCGAGACGTTCAAGCCGTACCAGGCGACGGTGCTTGACGACGGGCGCAAGGCGGTGGTCGAGCACCTGCCCGCGGACTTGTACGATTTGGTGGTGATTCAGGTCAAGGGCATGACGGTCCACGAGGGCTTGTCGATGCAGTTGGGAGCGGACCCGGCACAGGCGACCGAGGCGCTGTTCTCGGAAGTCCGCGAGACCCTCAGCCCGCGGGACGATCGCATTGGCGGGTGGGACGCGTTTTTCGACACCAAGCAGTTCGATCGGTTCGAGAGCGACGGGACACGCGGCGCGGTGTTCCTGCAGCAGTTGCGGCGTGGCAAGTCGCTGGCGGAGAGCGGTGCGGAGATCAAGGGCTGCATCCACAGTATTGACGTCTGCTGGATGGAGCGTGCCAAGGTTGAGGGGGTCGACTGGCAGGTGATCACGCGGCAGCAGTTGTACCGTGACGAGATCGAGAGCCGTGAGTTCTTCCGCCACAAGTATGTGCCGGAGTTGAGCGGGCTTCGCGTTGGGGTAAAGGCGCGCGCAGCCGGGCCGATCGAACTGCCGTGAAGGGACCAGAGACGTATCCTTTCCTGCCGGCAATGGGCCAGTTGCCGGGCATCCACGCGGTCGAGCGTGCAGTGGCTCAGCGCGTCCCGCGCTGAAGCGGTGTACGCCGGCCGGTCCCCGGCCGAGGGCCTCGGTCCGGGACGGACCTGCGCACCGTACTGCGGTCCCGGAGGTTCCGCGCCACTGTCAGTCTGCGCACGGGCCGCGATCTTACCGCCATGGCGCTTGATTGTGGAGTCGGGAAGCCTATGTTGAAACGACGAATTTGGGCGGCGTCCGGCCGGTGGTGGCTGGGAGCCGGGTACTACCGTTTCATGGGCAGATGAACGGGAGAATCGAGCATGGGCGGTTTTTTTGGCGTTGCATCAAAGACAGACTGTGTTGAAGACCTTTTCTACGGGACGGACTACCACTCGCACCTGGGCACCCGGCGCGGGGGACTGGTGGTGCGCAATTCGCACGGCTTCACCCGCTTCATCCATGACATCAGCAACTCGCAGTTCCGGTCGAAGTTCGAAGATGACATTGGCCGGATGAAGGGGCAGTGCGGGATCGGCGTGATCAGTGACTACGAGGACCAGCCCCTGATCATCGGGTCGCATCTGGGTGTGTACGCGATCGTGACGGTGGGTAAGGTAAACAACGTCGACGCCCTGGCCCGCAAAGCGTTCAGCGGTCGCACCACGCACTTCTCCGAGATGAGTGGCGCCGAGATCAACCAGACCGAGTTGGTGGCGACGCTAATCAACCAGGAGGAGAGCTTCGAGGCGGGGATCGAGCGGGTTCAGGATTCGATCGACGGTTCGGGTTCGATTCTGCTGCTGACTGAGGGTGGCATCTACGCGGCCCGGGACAGGCTGGGCCGCACGCCGGTGATCCTGGCCGAGAAACCGGGCGCTTGCGCGGTGACGTTTGAGACGTGTGCGTTGCCGAACTTGGACTATCGCGTGACGCGAGAATTGGGGCCCGGTGAAGTGGTTCTCATGAACCCCGAGGGTGTGCAGCAGCGACGTGCGCCGCGTGATCGGATGCGTATCTGCTCGTTTCTCTGGGTGTACTACGGCTATCCGGCGTCGTCCTATGAAGGCGAAAACGTTGAAGTGGTGCGGAATCGCTGCGGTGCAGCGTTGGCGCGGCGCGATACGGTTAAGGTGGACTTGGTGGCCGGGATTCCGGATTCCGGGACGGCGCATGCCATTGGGTATGCGAATCAGGCGGCGATCCCGCATCAGCGGCCGTTTGTGAAGTACACGCCGACGTGGCCGCGCAGTTTCATGCCGCAGAACCAGTCGGTGCGCGACCTGGTGGCGCGCATGAAGCTGATTCCCATCGAGGAGATGATCCGGGGGCAGCGCCTGCTGTTCTGCGAGGACTCGATCGTGCGAGGCACGCAACTGAAGGATACGGTCCGTCGGCTCTTTGATCGCGGTGCGCTCGAGGTGCACATGCGCCCGGCCTGTCCGCCCCTGATCTTCGGGTGCCGGTACCTGAACTTCTCGCGGTCACGGTCCGAACTGGACCTCGCCGGACGGTTGGCGATCAAGGAACTGACCGGTGAGGTGGACGGCGATGACCTCGAGGAGTTTGCCAAGCCGTGTTCCGAGAAGCACTGTGCAATGGTCAAACGCATTGAGAATCGGCTGGGCCTCACATCGCTCAGATATCAGCAACTCGATGATCTGGTCGAGGCCATCGGGTTGCCGAAAGAGAAGCTGTGCACGTATTGCTGGGACAAGTGCGGCGATTGAGAAACGCACGGCGATGTACCTGACGGAGGAGAAGAATAGACCTTTGCCGGAAAACCGCAGACCCCTGCCGCCTCGTGCGGCAGGTGAATAGGTTCGTCGGCGAGGACGTGACATTCCCTGTTTTTCCCCGGCCTGGCGCGTTCCCGACGCGCCAGGCCGGGGAAAAACAGGGGTGTGTTGAGTTGTGGCAGTAGCAGGCGAACAGCGCTCCGGCGCCGCGAGGGCGCCGGGGGGGGGCGTGGCAGCGGACAGGCGGCGGCGCGTCTATCCGCGCAGGTCGAGAAGAAAGGGTTTTCGGGCACATGAACGAGTACGGTCATCGGGTTCTGCTGGTGATGATGGCCAGTGTGCTGCTGGGCGGCGTGCTGACCGCGCAAGTCCCTGCGCCGGACACGGAGCAGGAGGAGAACGAGGAGGCGGTGGCCGGAGTGACCGGGCGCGGGGGCACGGTTACGGCCAACCTTCTGAATATCCGGGCCCGGCCGGCGACGCACTATGAAGTGGTGGCGCAGTTCAAGACGGGCGACAGGGTTCAGGTCATGGGTGAAAACGAGGAGTGGTACCGTGTCCTGGTGCCGGCCGAAGCCCGCGCCTACGTCGCGGTCCGGTACGTTACCCCCGACGGTGTCATCACGGGTGATCGGGTACGGATTCACTCGGGCCCGGGATTGCAGTTCAACCCCTACGGGTACGTGAACAAGGGTGACCGTGTCAAGGCGTTGGGCGCGGCGGAGGGTGATTGGCAGAAGATCGAGCCGCCGGCCGGCACTGCAGCATGGGTGAGCAAGCGGTACGTCAAGCTCGACCCGCTGCCGGCGCCGCCGGTGGCGGAGACGCCTGTGTCCGAGACGGTGAACGCGACCGGCAAGGAGCCGGAAGCGGTGGCGCCCGGGGAAGAGGCCGAACCGAAGGAGCCCGAGGTCGCCAAGGTCGAATCCGGGGTGGTCGTCGTCGAGGGGGAGAAGGCGGAGGCTCCTGCGAAGGCGGAGTCTGTGGCTAAACCGGCCGCTGCGGAGGGAGAGAAGACGTCGGAACCGGTCGGGGTTTCGGCGCCTGTGGAAGTGAAACCTGAGGCACTCGCGGCGGCGCCCGCCCAAACGGGCGGTCCGGCTGCGGAAGCCGTGCCGCAGGGCGTGAATCCGGTCCCGACATCGGTCGTGCAGGGGCGGCCATTCGGCAACTCGGGCCAGATGATGCGGGAGGGTGTCATCATTGCTCTGCCGTTGGGCAGTCAGCAGGTCGTCACGCATTTCCTGGGCATGCGGATCCTCTCCACGTGCTACCCGATCTGCTACCTGCGCAGCAGTCGGGTGAACCTGGCGGAATGGGAATCCCGCGAGGTTCGGGTCTACGGACAGGATGTCCAGTACCCGAACTGGTCCAAGCCGTCCATGGACGTGCGCAGCATTCACCTGTTTGCGGCGCCGTCGGGCGGCGCGGGAACCGCGCTGCCGTAGGCCGGTGAGGTTGGGACCACCATGAACGGGAACGCACCGGGGACAGATCGCCTGGCCGCCTGGCTGCAACTGCTGCGGTTGCCGAATCTCTTCACCGTCCCCGGAGACCCCTTGGCCGGGTATGCCCTTGCCGGCATCGCCTGCGGTGTGGCAACGGACCTTGCCTTGGCGGTGTCGGTGGCGCTTGCCAGCCTTCTCCTCTACTGTGCCGGGCTGATCCAGAATGATCTGTGTGACTGGGAAACGGATCGTGTCGAACGTCCGGGCCGGCCAATCCCTTCTTGCCGCGTCAGCGTGGCGGCGGCAACCGCGGCGGCGCTGGTGTTGGCCGCTGGCGGGGTGGGGACCGCTACCATGGCGGGGTACGGTGCGGGGTGCGTGGCGGCGCTGCTGCTGACCAGCATGACGCTGTACAACGGCTGGGCGAAGCGTTGCTCGAGTACGGGGCCTTTCGTCATGGGATTGTGCCGCGGGCTGAGCCTGCTGCTGGGCGCCGCCGCGCTGGGCGGGGCCGGACTCCGGACCCCGGTCGTCCTTGCAGCCGGACTGTGTTTGACCGCGTATGTGGCGGCGGTGACGCGGATTGCCGCGCAGGAGACGGGGCCGTACCGGCTGGGTGGGTTTCGTTGGGTCCCGGCGGGACTCCTGGCCGCAGGGCTCGGGGCTGTGTGGGGCCTGGCGCGAGTTCAGACGCCCAGTATGGTGTGCCTCGGTGCGGTGCTCGGACTGGGCGCGGTGCTGTGGGCAGGACTCTGCGGGCGGTATCTGCGGGACCAGGCCGAACCGCGTGTCGTGCAGCAGACGATCGGACGGTTCCTGCGCGGACTGCTGCTGATGCAGGCATGCCTCCTGGCCGTGGGCGGGACGCTGTGGACGCCGGTGGCGGCCGCGGTGCTCTGCGGTTGGCCCGCGTCACGGTGGCTGGCAAAGCGGTTTTACGCGAGCTGATGTGGAACCGGACGGAACGGACCCAACGGACCCAACGGACAGCGCGAACGGGGCGGAGGGATGGGCCGGGAGGTGCCCATTTCCAGGGCAGGGCGCACATCCGGTGGGCAGGGTCTGGGGAGTGCGGCAGGCTATCCGGTCGGGTTCGTGGTTCGGTTAACGCTATGCCTCGCAATCTGTTGTAGGTGGCGATCAAGGGGCGGGCACTGCGCATGCTTACCGGCGAGTGTACCCGCGCATGCCGGCGTCCTGTGACGGGACGCACCATAGAGGATTTCCTGAAAACGAGATGCCTGAAAGCCGGAAAAAACTTCTCGTCGTTGACGTAGCGGCGCTCGGGCGTACGCTTGCCTGGGCCGGGCCGGCGTTCCGTTTGACGCAGAGCGTGTTCCCGGCGCTGACCTGCCCGGTGCAGGCGAGTTTTCGCACGGCGTCGCCGCCCGGGGCGCACGGCATGGTGGCAAACGGTTTTTTTTTCCGCGGACTCCGCAGGACGTTGTTCTGGGAGCAGTCGGCGGCGTTGGTGCAGGGCGAGCGGATCTGGAGCGGGTTCCGGAGGTGCGGCGGCCGTGTGAGCATGCTGTTTTGGCAGCAGAGTCTGGGCGAGGATGTCGACCTGGTGTTGTCGCCTGCGCCGATTCACAAGCACCACGGCGGCATGATCCAGGACTGTTACTCGCAGCCGCCTGGACTTTACGCCAAGCTGGCGGAGCGCCTGGGGCCGTTCAAGCTGCGGCAGTACTGGGGGCCGTTGGCCTCGGTGCGGGTGGGCGACTGGATTGCCGATGCGACCGTGGCGGTGCTCGAGGATCCGGCCGTGGCGCCGGACCTGTGTTTGACGTACCTGCCGACGCTGGACTACGACTTGCAGCGAACCGCGGCGTGCGAGGCCGGCTCTGAAGCCGCGCCCTGGCCGGCCGTGGCGCGGCAACTCGACCGATTGTTCAACGCGGCGCGGAATCGGGGCTACGAGGTGCTGGTCTTCGGCGACTACCGGATGGCGCGGGTGAACGGGGCGGTGTTCCCGAACCGTGCCTTGCTGCAGGCGGGGTTGATGCAGGCGCGCAAGGTCCGCGGCATGCTCTATCCGGACCTGTACTCGAGCCGTGCCTTTGCCATGGTTGACCATGAGGTGGCACACGTCTACGTCCGCTCAGAGGCGGACGTGCCGCGTGTGGCCGAGGTGCTCCGGGCCTGCGACGGGGTCGGGGACGTTCTCGACCGCACGGCGCAGCGGGAGTGTGGTGTCGCGCATGCGAACAGCGGTGAACTCGTGCTGGTCGCACGTGAGGGAACCTGGTTCGCGTACCCGTGGTGGCAGGACCGTGCCGAAGCCCCGGACTACGCCAGCCACGTTGACATTCACAGCAAGCCCGGGTATGATCCGTGCGAACTGTTTTTTGGCTGGCCACCGCCGTCGGTGAGCCAGGACCCGGCACGCGTGCGAGGTTCGCACGGGCGGACAGGGACCGGGCGCGAGGTCGCGTGGGCGGCAACCTTCGACCTGGGCGAGGCGCCTGCGAACCTGGTCGGCCTTGCCGCCGGCGTGAAGCGGTGGCTGGACACAGATTGAAATGAGCGCAAAGCGGACAAGAAAGCTATCCAGGCCGAGCGTGCCCCGTGCGGCGCCGGACGTGTATCGTCAGCGGTTTACGGTGGCGTTCGAATATCCCGTCGTGTTTGCGCGGGACGTGTTCGCGCCGGAGAATCCGTTGTTCACGGCGACGCTTGACCGACTCGGGGAAGGGCGCCGGCATCGGGTGGTGTTCTACATTGACCAGGGCGTGACCGAGGCGCATCCGCAACTGGCGCAGCGGATCAAGGACTACTGTCACGCGCACCCGGAGCAGCTTGAACTGGCGGCCCCGCCGCTGGCCATTGTGGGTGGCGAGGCGGCAAAGCGCGGCTGGGAACCCGTGCGGGATGTGATGTCGACGATCGGGAACCTGCACCTGGACCGGCAGAGCTACGTTGCCGCGATCGGCGGCGGCAGCGTTCTGGACATGGTCGGGTTCGCGACCTCCATCGTGCACCGCGGCCTGAGGTTGGTGCGGTTGCCGACGACGACCCTGGCGCAGAACGACGCCGGCGTCGGGGTGAAGAACGGCATGGATGAGCACGGGCAGAAGAACTTCGTCGGCACGTTTGCGCCGCCGTTCGCCGTGATCAATGACTCCTCGTTTCTGCAGACTCTGGCACCGCGCGACTGGATCGGCGGCGTGGCCGAGGCGTTCAAGGTCGCCATCATCAAGGACGTGGCGTTCTTCGAGTTCCTCTGTGCCAGCGCCTCGGCACTGCGCGAGCGTCGTCAGGACGTGATGGAGCAGGTCGTACGGCGCTGCGCGGCGTTGCACCTGGACCACATCCGCACGTCCGGCGACCCGTTCGAGTTCGGGTCGGCGCGGCCCCTGGACTTCGGGCACTGGTCGGGACATCGCATCGAAGTGCTCTCCGGCTACACGGTAGGACACGGCCAGGGCGCGGCGATCGGCATCGCGCTCGACTCGTACTACGCCATGCGGCGTAGGCTCATCGGCAAGCGGGCGTTCGCACGGATCATCACGGGCTTGACCGACTGCGGCCTGCCGGTTTGGAACGAACTGCTGGAGCGTCGCAGCGCGGATGGACAGCTCGAGATTCTCGAAGGCCTGAACCATTTCCGTGAACACCTTGGCGGCGTACTGACGATCACGCTGCCCGACGGGATCGGCACGAAGACAGAAGTGCATCACATCGATCCGGGACTGGTCGAGGAAGCCGTGCTGTACCTGAAGCGGCATGGCGATGCGTTGGTGTGAGGCGTGGCCGCGAAGCGGGACGTCTTCGGGTTGATGGTCCCCGGGCGAGGGGCGCGGGGCCTTCGGGCTTCGACGTTCGAAGTTCAGCGTTTGACGTTCGTCTTGGTTCCGGCTACGCCGGTTTAGGAGATTGCAGATGTCAACCCCCTTGCGCAGTGGGCCGCTGGCGCCGCGAAAGAGCGCGGCGCAACTGCTGGACATGTGTTTCCTCGAGATGCGCTCGGCCGTGCTGGAAACGGCGGCGGCCATGGACCGCATCGAGCGCGCCGCCGGCGGCACGGACGTGGCCGGCGATCCGCGACTGCGCAAGCTCGCCGAGGCGTGCCGGATCCTGCGCGAAGCTCAGGGCAACCGCGCCGAGCAGGTGCAGGTCCTGTTCTCCGACCCGGCGTGAACAGACGGATCGGGAAGGGCGTAACGGCAAGGGCCGGCAAGGAATCGTAAGAAGAATGGTAGGATTCGGCACAACCGACGGTGTTCGTGCAGACGCATTCACGCTGATCGAGCTCCTTGTTGTTATTGGGATTATCGCTTTACTCGCGGGGATACTGCTGCCCGCGCTGAGCGAGTCCAAGCGGCAGGTAAAAGGTGTGGATTGCATGAACAACATGAGGAATGTGTATACGGCATTTCATGTGTACGCGGACGACTGGAGCGCGCTGCCCAGATATTCCGCTGCAACCGACGACGTTCCTACCGTGAACTACTATACGGCGGCCCTGGGAGCCGTCGGGCTGGGCAGGCTGATTTCCGGTCCACAAGATGCCCTGGCAAAATCACTGTTCTGCACAGACTCCAATTATTACACCATTGACAGTCCTGCTGTAGGACTGCAAAATTGGGGAACAGGCAAGGTCGCGTGCTTCTCGTACAGAGGGACCCGTGACGACTACAGTTCAATCGAGTCGAACTTGACTCGTCTCTCTGATATTGGCAGTAAGAAGGCCCTGATCATGGACACACAACGAGTTTCCAACTCGTGGTTTTGTCACGACTTTAGATTCGCCAATGTTATTTTTGGCGACGGCCATGCGAAGAAGAAGACAGGCATGTCAACCCATCCCCGTACCGGATTGTACGCGGACGCTCTTGACTGGGCGGATGAAGATGGCGAAGACAATTTTTGACACGGCCAGGACGCTGGCGCTGCTCGTGGATACCGGTTCTTGGGGGTGAGGTGTCAGGTGTCAGGTGTGTGTCAGGCAGTGCCGGCGGGATGCCGTGGGGCGGCAATGGCATTCGATCCGTCGGATCGGTCGGATCTATTCCCCCTGAACCCTGAACCCTGAACCCTTCTTTCGGAGGTGTTGCTCGTGAAAGTGATCGAACCGCACATTCACATGATTGCGCGCACGACGCAGGACTACGAGCGGATGCTGCGCATGCACACGGTGGCCTGCTGCGAGCCGGCGTTCTGGTCCGGGTATGACCGCACCACACCGCAGGCGTTTCACGACTACTTCACGCATATTTCGGAGTTCGAGCCGAAGCGCGCGGCGCAGTATCTGATCCAGCACTACTGCTACATGGCGATGAACCCGAAGGAAGCGGAGGACGTCGAGTTCTCGCGCGAGGTGATCGCGTTCATCCCGGAGTTCCTCGACAAGCCGACGGTGCTGGGCATTGGTGAGATCGGGCTGAACCTGAACACGAAGAACGAGATGATCATCTTCGCGGAGCAGGTCGAGTTGGCGGTGCAACGGAAACTGCTGGTCTGGATTCACACGCCGCACTTGAAGGACAAGCTCAAGGGCACGAAGATGATGCTGGAGTACCTGAAAGGCCACGGCGGCGTGGACCCGGAGAAGATATGCTTCGACCACTGTGAGGAGCACACGGTGAAGATGCTGCGCGACGCCGGGTTCTGGACCTCGATGACCATTTACCCGGTGACGAAGAACTCGCCGGCGCGCGTGGTGGACACGCTCGAAGTCTACGGGATCGATCACATGATGGTCGATGCGTCGGGCGATTGGGGGCCGTCGGACCCGGGCACGCTGCACGACGCAATCGTCGAAATGCGGCGGCGCGGGCACGAAGATGAACACATCGAGACGGTGTTCTACAACAACCCGTGCTATTTCCTCGGCCAGTGCGAAAAGTTCAAGTTCCGTTCCACCCGGCCCAGGGACGCCGCGTGGCGTGTGTGAATTGCGCAGAGGCGGGGCGCAGAGGCGGGGCGCTGCCCCTGCCACCCCGCCGGGGGACGTCATTGATTTCCCCCGGACCCCCTTCGGGATTGCCTTGCGGATCGACGCAGCGCACCCGGTGCGCTGCGTCGATCCGGACGCCGTCCGCCGCCATCCAGCCGCAAGCCGGACGGCGGCGGAGGACACGGAAGAGGACGTCAACGGCAGTGCTGGTGGGCCTCGGTGTCGTGAACCGTGATGCTGCCCGCTCGATGGTTGCCGAGGGTTCCATCCGGTCCCGACGCACCCGGAGTGCCCCCCGCTATCCGGAGCCCTGAACCCTGAGCCCTGAACCCTGAGCCCTGAACACCATGCAGATCCGCAACCATCCTCCGCTTCACCTGACCTACTGCCTGAACATTCACCGTGGCGAGACGTGGCCGGAGAACTTCCGCGCGATTCGCGACAAGGCGCTGGTCGTGCGCGACGCGGTGGCGGCGGGGCAGTCGTTCGGGCTCGGGCTGCGCCTGAGTGCGGTGGCGGCGGCGCAACTTGCCGACGAAACGGTTCTTGGCGAATTCCGCACCTTTTTGGGGGACCAGCGGCTGTATGCGTTCACGATCAATGGGTTTCCGTACGGGGCGTTCCATGGCACGCCGGTCAAGCAGGACGTGTACCGGCCCGATTGGCGTGCGCCCGAGCGGCGCGACTACACGAATCAGCTTGCGGACATCCTGAGCCGGTTGCTGCCGGACGGCGTGATGGGCAGCATCTCGACTGTCCCAGGCAGTTACCGGACGTGGATTTCGGGTGATGAGGATGTGTTCGGAATGGCAAAGCACCTGGCGGAGGCGGCGTGGCACTGTCACCGGATTGCAGAGGCGCGCGGGCGGGAGATTGTCGTGGCGCTGGAACCGGAACCCGACTGCTGGGTGGAGACGACCCAGGAGACCGTGACGTTCCTGAACGACAGCGTGTTCCGGCTCGGGGGTGCGTACCTGCGGAGTGCGCACGGGTTGGGTGCCGGCGCGGCGGAACAGATCCTGCGCCGGCATCTGGGGGCGTGCCTGGACACGGTGCACGCGGCGGTCGAGTTTGAGGACCCGTCGGACTGCCTGAGGCAGTACGCGGCAGCGGGAGTCCGCGTCCCCAAGGTGCAGTTGGGCTGCGCACTGGGGTGGACGCCGAGCCGTGACACGGTCGGTCGGTTACGGGCCTTTGCCGAGAGCGTGTACCTGCACCAGGTCAAGGTGCGGGATGCGCATGGCGGGGTTACGGCGTACCCCGACCTGCCCGAGGCGCTCGCGGCGTGGGAGCAGGGCAGGGGGGGCGCCGGCGACCAGTGGCGCGTCCACTTCCACATTCCGTTGTTCGCCGAGCCCTCCGCCGGTCTTTGCTCCACCGGCGACCTCCTTGGCGCGGCGTTTGCGCGCGCTCTCGCCGAGACGGCGGTGCCGCATCTCGAGATCGAGACGTACACGTTCGACGTGCTGCCCGACGAATTGCGCGGGATGGACGTGACCGCGAGCATTGCCGCTGAATACCGCTGGGTCCTGGCGCGCCTGGTCGACCGGGGGTGAAGAGTGTCGTGGGGCACTGCGTCCCTGAGTCACCGCGTCATTGCGTCACAACCTGGACCGTGGTGGTGTGACGCGCCCCTTTTCCCGGGCGCGAGTCGCGGGAAAGCGTAGCGCCTTGATTCCCGTGTCGCGAACTGGCCGTCGCGGTTTGCTCAGTGTTCCCGTTTGTTGCTGTGTTCGGACCTATGCGATGTGCGCAGGATGGACGGCACGGTTGCACCGTCCCGCACGTAGAGCGTCTCGCGGTGGTGGTGGCCGAGCGGGTCGATGATCACGATGGCGTCGTCGGTCAATGCGGCGGAGACCGGTGCTACACCGTGCTGGGTGAAGTGCTCGTAGTTCAGTTCCGCGACGCGCGTCGCGGCCTCGATCATCATGGTGATCGGGCGTTGACTGGCGGCGTCCGGGTAGGTTGTCGCGAGTTCCTCGGGTTTCTCCCCGAAAAACTTGACGCGCGAGACGGCTAGCAACCCGGCCACGATGGAGGCCTTGCCATAGCCGAACAGTTCGCCGGGCGCGAGCGGCGGTCGCAACCGCCCGCCAAAGGTCGGGTTGCGCGTCCGTGTGCCGTCGCCGGTGATGGTCTCGCGGAACCCGCGGTCCTGCTGGTCCACGAAACCGCGGCCCAGCACCCCGTAGACCTCGAGTTCCTGGTTGACGGCGCCCTCGAATTCAGCGGGGTTGATCCACGTGTTGTTGTAGTCGCCGCGCATGCCGTTGTCGTAGGTGATGTTGACGTTGAGCGAGTCCCAGGCGTTGATCTTGGTGTGCTTGCGGAAGGAGGCGACGTCCTTGCCCTGGAGCGCGGCGATGCGCTGCACGTACCGGTCCCAGTTGACCAGCAGGTTTTTTTCGCCGGTGGCGTAGATGGCACGCGGCTTGACGTTCAGGTAATAGCCGACGACGTCCAGCCAGTGGCAGCCGACGTAGGCGAACGGGTTTGACTTCTCAACCCACTCGAAGACCGAGGTGGCGACCTCGAGCGGTTCCTCGAGCACGGCGCGAACGCGGTTGATGCGGTCGTACTTGGCCAGCGAGTTGGTCATCATGTCGCGGACGAACGGGTCGTAGCGTTTGTGCATGTCCACGGCGACAATGAGGCCGCGCGCGCGCGCCTTGTCGATGATTCGGTCGGCGTCTTCAGTTCGCAGGCACATGGGTTTCTCGGTGATCACGTGCAGTCCGGCGTCCAAGGCGTGAAGAATGGCGGCCGCGTGCACGTTGTCGGGGCCGGCCATGAACAGGACGTCGAGGGAACAAGACGCGATCATCTCCTGCCAGACCGTGTCGCCATAGTAGGCGCGCAGGTGGGTGTCGGGGAATTCGGCTACGAACTTGTCGCGGATGTGGTCGGCGGTGCCGCGTGCCGGGTTGCGCGTGCCAATGGCCGCGAACTCGATGGCAATATCGGCCACTTGCGGTGCGAAGTGGCTCATGCCGATGCTGGTCAGGGCCCCGGCAAAACCGCCGCGCTGAAAGTCGCGGAAGGCCGGACCGATGATATCGTCAAAGAACATGCCGCCCCCGACGATGCCGACCCGCAGCTTGCGCTTCATGGAGTATCTCCTGTGCCGTCCCTATTCGCAGTGCGTGATCCGCGCTGCAATCGTACCCTCGATGACCCATACCGCCGGCGCCGCCCGGTGGCGAACCCGAGTGCAGCCAGGCTGCATGAACTCAGGCCGGCTCCAGGCTACTCCTCCGCGTCGCCGTCTTCGCCGACCGTCTCTTCGCTGCGGCTCTTGACGACAAGCCTGCCCGCTTTGTTCGGGCCGAATTCGATGCTGCCGCGCGCGCTCTCGCCGACGTACTCCACCTCGTACCGGGTCTTCGGCGGGGTGCACGGAACCACGTGCTCGTCTCTGATGCGGGCGCGAACTTCGCGCTTTGTGACCGCCACGACCTTGGCGCCCTTGGGCAGTGCGGCGGTAATGGTGGCGGCGACGTCGGCGGGCAGAGCTTTCATGTGTTCGTAGGTTTCGACTTCCAGGACCGTGCCGTCCGCGGTGATCCGAACCAGGAACTCGCGCCCGCCGTCGTTGAGTTGCACATCGTAGTACTTGACCTCGTCGTCCTGGAGGTTTGCCTCCTGGATGAGCGCGTCCGGGTAGGCCTTGGCGATGGCATGCTGGGCCTCGGGCGCGAGGCCGGGGGGGGCGGCGTTCGGCACGTCCTGCGCCGACACGCCGGCGCAGATCGCGATGACCGCCGTTGCTTGTGCAATCCAGGCGCGGAGATGGTGGTGTGTCATGTTTTGCCTCTTGCGTGTCGCGTCATGACCAGAATAGGGCTATGCACTTGACTCAACCTCCCACAACCTGATAAAGGTTGGCCCCCTGCCGCCTCGCGCGGCAGGTGAACAGGTTCAGCGGCTAACGACGCTGCACACCTATTTCCCTCCCCGCCCGGCCGCCGTTGGCGGCCGGGCGGGGAAGAAAGATAAGCCGCCGTCCGATGGTAGCCACATAACACTCGCTCCTGCCAGACGAGCTGGCAGGTGGCGCGGGAAGAAGTCCCGGACACAGCCCGTAGGCGTGGTTGAGTCAAGTACATAGGCCTATTCCAGAATGTCCTGGCGGTGGTGCGCTCGGAACCGGGTCGTTGACGCAATCCTGAACGATAGCCGTCGAAACAGCCCTTCGCAAAGTGGTCGCGGCCGCCTTTCGGGTCACTTGGGCGGCGGCACGGCTGCCACGAACGTGATGCTGTCGAGGTTGACCGGTTCGAGCAGATTGTACACCCGCAGCGTGTGCCGGCCCTGGGGCAGGAAGAAGCGGAGCGGTTCGCCGGTCTTGCAGTCGGCGAGGGCGAGTTCCTTCCAGTCGTCCGTGGCATTGCTGAACCCGCCGGTGCCCGGGAGCGCGACGGTCCTGCACGCCTCGGTGGGATAGGCGCCGTCGATGAGCACGGCCCGGAGTGCCTCGGTCGACGCGGTACAGTAGCGCAGCGAGACCTGGTACCAGGCCGTTGCCGGCAGTTCGACGGTCCACTCCAGCCAGTGCCCGCCGTTGTCCCAGTTCCTGAAGCATGCATCCTTGCAGCCGACCTTGTCGGTGGCCACTGTGACGTTGCCGCCGCCTTGCGCCGTGAAGGCTTCCGCCTGGATGACCACGGGCGGCACGGCGGGGTTCACGAACTCGGCGGGTGGTACGGGGGCAGGGGCGATCGGGAAGTTCGGCAGTGTCGGGAGTCGGGCACGGCGGGCCGCCTCCTCGGCGGCCAGGGTTTCGGCGGCAACGCGGTCGGCCACGGACCTGGCCCCGGGAAAGCTCAGTTCGCAGGTGGACTGTTGGGGCAGGGCGAACGCCAGGGTTCCGTTCTGACAGGCCACCGGGACGACGGCGCCGCGGGCGAACGTGCGGTCCACGACCCAGCAGGCAGGGGGGGCGCCAGCCCCGATATCACCCGCTACGACCTCACCACCCAGCGTGACTTGCAGCGGGGTTGCGCCTTCGTTGCCCACCAGGTACTGGCCCTGCTCCGGCCGGCCGGCGGAGAAACATGTGCCGCCGCTAACCCGGACATTCCACGTCGGCGCGGTGAGGTGCGTGCCGTCGTAGACGTGCACGAACGGCTTGGCGCCGGCGCTGATGACCGCGAGTCGCGCATCGGTAACCAGGTCGCCGGCCGTCTTGACGGTCTGCGCTGCGCCGGAGATGATGCGGTCTTCGCCGCGCGCGTTCTGCACTCGCAGTCCCCACGCCGTTGCGTCGCCTTCGACGGGCAGACGTTCGAAACGTGTCTCGTCTGTGACGGCGGCGGGGCGCGGTTCGAGCAGCGCCATGTAGCGTGTCTTGTCCGCGTTGCGCCGCACGAGGATCGACGCGGTGCGTGAGGCGCTGGGGCCCCAACCGGCGCCGGTGATCAGTTCCGTGCCGGGATCGTCCAGCATCTGGAGGCGCATCTCGCCGCCCTTGGTTTTCCATGCTGCCGACCACATGGCGTCGACCGGACCACGACGCACGTTTTCGATGCGCTGGTAACCGTAGCCAGCCGCGATCGGGGCGTCGGAGTTGACGAGCGGCACGGGGGTGGCGAACTCGCCCTGGCCATGGTAGGCCCAGTCGTAGACATGCTTCTGCGTGTCGCTGAGCGTGTCGACCAGGATCAGGTAGTCGTCGCTCATCAGGGCGAGGCGTGACATGGCGACCGGGGCATTGGCCGCGTCGGCGCTAGCCGCACCGGCGCGGAACATGGGGCCGGATGTGGAGAACTGCAACGCGCCGGTGCATTCGTCCTGCGGCGCCTGGTCTACGACCACGGTGTTGTGCGCGACCGTCTGCCGATACCACTCGCCGTGCAGCGGCACGGCGTAGGCGAGGCAACCGGGGTCGTGCGCGACAAAGTCACCGAGGGCGTAGAAGGTGAACCCGAGTTTGTCGGGATGCCCGTGGCCGCCGCCGTGCGGACCGTAGTCCATGGCCAAGTACATGGCATCGGCGCCGGTGCCGCCGCGCAGGATCATCCAGCCGACACCGGGGAACACGCAACTGGCCAGGTTCATGCCGGCGCTGGCCGGCACCTCGTCGGCGCCGAACAGGAACGCGTCCTGCCCGCGCTGGCGTTGGTTGACGCACCAGGCGAAGATGGGATCGCCCCAGCGGCGGAACGCGACCTCGTAGTACTTGGCGCCGCCGAGCGCGTCGCAGAGGTGCGCGTCGTGGAAGGCAGGGAGCTTCCGGTTCGGCGCCATGAACCGCAGCGAGGTGTCGAACATCGACTTGTACGGCGCGTCGTCGCGGTACAGGTCGATCCCGGCGCGGAACGCCATTTCGGTGAGTTCGAGGTGTGCGGACAGCGCGTAGTAGTGGTAGCCCCACGAGCCTTCGTACCAGAACCCGTCCTCGGTCACCGAGTTGGCCATCTGGAACAGGAACCCGCTCGGGCCGTTCACGACCTTCTCGGCCAGGTCGCGGTCCTTCAGGCAGAACGCCACTGCACCCATGGCGGCATTGTGCCACGACTGCCAGTTGCCGATTCCGCCGTTGTTGCGGGCAATGACCGCGGCGGCGGCGCGGAGCAGGTCGGTTTCGATGTGCTGTTTCTCGTCGTCCGAAAGCGTGCCGCTGGTGCGGACCAGGTCGTAACCCTGGGTGATGGGAATGAGCCAGGACGACTCGTCCAGCGTCTGCGGTCCGACCCGGCCGCAGCTGGCTTTCTTGCTGTCCTGTTTGCCCCACACATCGTGCAACGGATAGGACGCGTACCGGTCGGCGTAACCGAGCAGGATTGCCTTGACGCGTTCCGCAAACGGCTTTTCGCCGGTGAGTTGGAACGCCAAGCCCAGGTCCCGCGCCTGGCGCGCCAGGCCGCCGTGCTGGCCCATCACCGCCACCGCGTCGTAGGGGTCGCCATGGTACACCGTGTTGCACTTCGGACAGAGATGATCGGTGGGGGACTGGGTCTTGAGGCTGGTGCCATCCTTCGGGCAGGCGTAGTGGTGATACCAGCCACCGCCACGTTCAGGGATCGCCAGCGGTTTCTCCAGGTCCCGTCGTGCCGCGGCCAGGAAATGGGTCAGGAGGTTCTTGGCCCACGGCAAGGTTTCGGCCCTGCGCCGGAGCCCGTCAATTTCCTCGCGGGTGAGGTAGATCACCGGCGCGTCGGCGGTGGTGAACTGGATCGGTACGGGGGTGAACGGTTTCAGTGCCGCGGTCTTGGGCGCGCCGGCATTGGCGCCCTGGGTGACTGAAATCGCATCGATGTAGGCGGTCACCACCGCGTCGCTGTAGCTGTGGATCCACAAACTCATGAACGCGGCATTGGCGGGTGCCGTGACGACCCGGGCGCGCTGGCGCCAGCGGCCGGGCGAGGTGAGTTCCAGCGTCAACGGCGGTTCGGCGCGGATCTCCTTGCGTGTCGCGTCGTGGAACCGCGCGTAGAGGCTGATGCCTTGCCCCGTCTCGGACCGGGCAAAGGCGGTCATGGTGTAGACTTGCCCGGGTTCCACCGGGAACAGGTCGGAGGCGACATTGGAGCCGTCCGTCTTGGAGGTGTCCTCCACCTTCAGCGAACGCGCGCCGTCACGCGCTTGCTCGGTGGACCAGGAACTCATCTTATCCGAGATCGTCCAGCCCGTGACCTTGCCCTCTGCCATCTCCTCAAACGACGGGTTGGGGACGATATTTGAAGGAGCGGTTGCGTCTTCGGCCAGCGCGGCGCACGAGGTGGTCGCGAGGCAGATGATGAGTCCGACGGTGCATGGGCGCATGGGTGGTTTCCTTTCCGGGCTCAGGACTCGACGGGGCGCGTGCGCACAGGGACCCCAGGACCCGCGGTTGCGTGACGCCTCCCGTCGCAACGCTGAACTATGACCTTCGAGCCGCCGGTCTGCAAGCAGACGCGGAACGTCCAAGCGACTATTTGGAGCAGAATCGCGGCGCATGAATCTCTGTATATAGAACCACTATATAATAGCAGATTTATAAGTCAAACAAGAGGAAGATAGTAGTTGATAAGAATATACGAACAAATAGTATATACTGCAACCGTCTATCCCGGAAATAACCGGCAAGTACCGCGCACCTTGCATCCGCCCAGAACCGTGGTATATCTATAAGGAGTAAAGGGACTGAGGAGGTCACCCCGACCTGCCCGCGCCGCGGCCCGTCGCCCGTCGCAATCCCGAAAACTGGGCCTCAACCCCAAAAGTACGGCTGCAGTCTACACAGCGTTGGCCCCGACAAGACGACGGCGGCAGGAGCGGGCGGCGGTAGCGACAAAGGGCCGGCGCGATTGCGGTCGAGCGCGGTCGATTGCGGTCGAGTAGTCCGATCGTCCCATGCGCCGTCGAACGCGTCTCGGTGGGACCAAGCGAAAGCGCCGACCGCAAACCAGGGTCGCCTCGGATCGTCAAACGGGCGGTAGCCGAGGCAGGCGCAGCATAACCCGGCCAACAAGGCGCTGTTGCCGACGTGCGAGTACGCACGCGGCAAAGCGCCGGCGTTGGCGGCAATGAACACGGCGGCACGGGAGGCTCACGATGCACACCGCTGGCAAGCGCGAGACGGCGATCGGGACAGAGGAGTTGGCGAAACGCCTCGCGGCAGGTTATCTCTCGTGGCAACTCGACATCACTTTCCAGAGTGCCTACAAACGCTATGTCGAGCAGGCGGCGATTGGAGACTACTGGCTCGAGCTTGCCGGCGCCATCGTTGCCAACCCACCGGGCCGGGGTGACATCGGTGCCGGCGGAGCCAATACAGAACGACGTACGGGGAAACGACCAGCGCGCGTCAGATCTGTACCATGCGACCAGACGGCGATCAGAAGAAGCGAAGAATGACCCGGCCAACAAACCGCTCTTGCCGACCGGCGAGTACGCCGGCGGCAAAGCGTGGCGTTCTGCCAGAGAAGAATGGATGACGAAATACCCCAACGAGCTTGCCCACTTGCGGCTTCACTCCGCTGGTCCATGGCGTGACATCGTTCCGCTACGGACCAGTTCAGATGAAGTCGTCAGGCTTCTCGGCCAACCTATGGCTGACAAATTCGGACCGGACTCTCTGATTCCCTCTCTGGAACAAGCTCAGTCGGAGTTCTTCCACTACCGTGTGGAGGCGTGCGGTCACAGGTGGCATCTCTCTGTGGGACTGATTCAGCCGTTGTCCCAGTCGCTCGTCTGCTGGGCGCTCTTCCCGACATCTATGCAGGGTCTCGTTCTGCAGATCAGTTTTCAGCCATGCAGACCCATCCCGCTGGGACCGGACACCTTTCCGCCCACCTTCGCCGCTGGTGGGTGGCAGTGTGGGGGGGCGTACCGAGACGGCAAAGGACTTGAGTACATGACAGCCGACGACGATGGAGACCTCGTCCTTGTGACCTACCGAGTGCACCCGAGGGAGATGGACGCGTTCATCAAGCCAGAGCTTCTGGCGTGGTGGCGGGCAACACTCGGAACAGATGGACCAGCAGAACAAGCCAGTGGTGCCGACCCTCGTACCTCGGGCGGCACACCGTAGCGTTCGGGAGGAACAGGGATGACAACAGGAGCCATGGCAACTGGCACGATCGTCGTGGGCCTGGCGCTCTGGTGGGTCGTGAGATCGGTTCGCAGAGCGCCGACTCGATCAGACCCTTGGGATTCGGAGGTCAGCCGTGACGAACTTCAGGCGATGGACACGCCGGTTTGTGTCAACTGCCTCACTCCCGTTAAGGA
>Ga0156402_1120_pt1 | contig 40014 bp, 31 predicted proteins | sample RifOxyA3_FD_108045 | JGI IMG/M metagenome (GOLD analysis project Ga0156402, IMG submission 108045) | Lentisphaerae bacterium RIFOXYA12_64_32 | reverse complement strand
CGTCGGGGCTGTTCCAGCACCCGGTTCGCCCGCGCAAGGGCAGGTACTCTACAACGACGGCAGCGGATGGGCCGCGCTCGCGCCGGGCGACGCCGGCAAAATCTTGCAGACGAACGGCGGCGGCGCGAACCCGAGCTGGGAGACGGCTGCGGGCGGCAGCGGCGACTCACTCGACCTGTTGCTGTTCGGCGACGGCAGTGATGGCGACGTGACGATCTCCAGCGGCACGACGACGCTGACGCGGGATATGGCGTATGATGATCTGACAATTAGCGGGACAGGATCACTCGCCTGCGCCGGTTATACGATTCGGGTAAAAGGCACATTAGATATTTCCTCTGCTCCAGCAGGGGCCATAGTTGGCATTTCCGGTGGAGCAGGACAAACGCCAGCAAATTTAGCCTCCTATGCCGTTGGCGGCACCATTGCGACGGGCGTGACAGTGGGCAACAGCATTGCCGGCATTCGCGGCAGGGCCGGAGCGGCAACGGCAGGTACAAACGGCGAGGCGTGTGCGGCTCCAAAGATTGGAAACATAGGCGGCGAGGGTGGCAATGGCGGTGCCGGTAGTGGCGGGTGGGTCGGCGGTACGGCGCAAACCAATGCCGCGTCGGGGAATTGGCCGTTCTATCTAAACGCCAAATGGCTGTACGTATCAAATTCAACCTTCGCAGTTGCCGCCGGGGGTGGCGGTGGCGGCAGTTCTGGCGGGGGTGATAATACAAACAAAGGAGGAGCCGGCGGCAGTGGTGGCGGCGGCGGGGGTTCACTCTTCATCCTTGCCAATACTATTGCGCGTGGTGCAAGCACGGCAGCAGATGCTATTGCGACCACGGGCGGTACCGGGGGAACCGGGCTAGAACCGTCTGCCGGCAACTGCGGTGGAGCTGCTGGCGGGGGCGGGGGGGCGGGTGGTTACATCGTTGTGGTGTATCGCACCCTGTCAGGATCGCAGAAAGCGGGGGCCATTTCCGCCAACGCCGGGGCGGGAGGAAACGGAACGAATGGCATCGGAACTGGCACCGCCGGGACCGGTGGCACGGGCGGCACAGGCGGCGTTGTCATCCTGTACGACGTGACCGCCAACACGGGAACGTTGACTTCTGGGGCCGCCGGGTCTGGACCTACCGGCACGACCGGCGGCGGCGGCGGCGCGTGTAGCGTTGCCTTATAGGAGACTCGTCATGCGCAACATCATCCTCGCATCCATCCTCCTCGCATCCGTAACCGTCTCCGCGCTCACGCTTGACCTACGTTGCGGCACCTGCGGAAAGAAGCTCGGCACCGTCACCTATCCCGACACGGTCGCCATCGCCGATGCGCAGCGCAAGGCGTCTGAGGCGCTCTGTGGTGCCTGCGCCAAGGTCAAGGCCGATGCCGCTGCGGCGGCCGTCGTCGCTGCGACCGAGGCCGACGCCAAAGCCAAAGACGACAAAGCCAAGGCAAAGGCCGCGCTCCTCGACGCTGTTGCCAAGGCCAAGACCATCGACGATCTGCGCCCCGTCCTCGCCGAGATCATCAACCGCCTCGACGCCCAGCAGTAACCCGAGATCGTCCCACGGGCTCGTCCCGTGGTCGCGGAGATAGCAACACATGCCAGGCGCAACCGTAGACATCACCATTCGCGGCCGCAACGACGGCACCCTCAGCAGTGCAGTCTCCGCGGCGCGCCAGCAGACTCGCACCCTGGCCCGCGGCGCCACCGACGACTTCCACGCCGTCGAGCGCTCCGTGCTCGGCGTGCGGTCCGCCATCCTCGCCGTTGCCGGCGCCGCCACGGGCGTCGCCGCCAGATCCATTTTCGCCCCGGCCATCGAGATGGAAACCTTCTCCATGCAGTTCAAGACCCTGCTCGGAACCACCGACAAGGCCAAGCAGCGCATGCAGGAGCTTGCCGACTTCGCAGCCGCTTCACCGTTCGAGCTCCCGGGCATCGCCCGCGCCTCGCGCACGCTCCAGGTCATGACCAATGGCGCCCTGGCCACAACCGATGGCCTGCGCATGGTCGGCGACGCCGCCGCCGCCGCCAACGCGCCCATTGAGGAACTCGCCGTCTGGTTCGGCCGCCTGTACAGCTCCATTAAGTCCGGCCGCCCCGCGGGAGAAGCGCTCATGCGCCTCCAGGAGCTCGGCATCATGTCCGGCAGCGTGCGCAACAAGATCGAAGAGCTCCAGAAGGCCAATGCCTCGTCCGCCGAAGTCTGGGCCGCCGTCACCGCCGGCATGGGCAAGTACGCCGGCATGATGAAAGAGCTCTCCGAAACCACCGGCGGCCGCCTCTCCACCATGCGCGACGACTGGAAAGCCGTCCGCCGCGACGTCGGCGACGCCGCTGTCCCCGCGCTCAATAGCATCATCGAGGATCTGATCGGGAAACTCGAGCAGCTCCACAACTCCGGCGCCGCCAAAGCCTGGGGCGAAGACCTGGGCCGGGCAATCAATTCTGCGCACTCCGCACTGGCAACCCTTATTTCCTTTATCGAAGAGAACCGCGACACGTTGACAACCTTGGCTGGGTCCTATGTCGGTTATAGGGTCATCACCGCCGCGACAGGTGCTCTCTCCGGGTTCTATAAGCAGTTTAAGGTGTTGTCAGAACCAGGACAGTGGGCACTGCTTGCAAACAACATTGCGCAGATTGGAATCGTCGCCGGAATTGGGTTCGACATCACACTCCTTTATAAGTACAAGATGGCCTTGGATGACATCAATGAGGCCGCAGACAAGGCTGGGATGAAACGCCCATCCACCGGCTTTGATTTGATGAGGGATGTCAGCAAAGAAATCGCTACCGGAAAACCTGCAAGCGAGGGGGAGATTGCCGCTCCGAACAAGTTGAATATCGATGCCGCATCCCTGGTCGCATTGGTCAAGAGATACGAGGCTTTCAAGGCCGCAGCCGATGCAGAGACCGCCGCCATGGGCCAGGCCGCATCCGACGTCATGGACCAGATCTCCGAGGACGATGCGCGTGAGCTCGCCGCCATGGTCGCCGCCGCTGGCCACATGATGGTTGAGATGCAGAAGTCCGCAGAAAAGCGCGTCGAGCTCATCCAGAAGCTCGCCGAAATGGAAGCCGACTCTGCCGCCAAGGCCACCGCCGACAAGATCGATACCGAGATCAACGCCGAGCGTCAGGCCCAGGCGCGCTGGCAACTCGAAAAGGATAGTCTCGCCAAAGACGCCGAGAACCACGACCGCGCCGCCGCCGAGCACTATGCCGCCTTCCAGTCAGCGCTCGAAAAATACCGCCATCCTGGCACCGTCCAGGCCGGCATCCGCGCCGCCCGCGACGAACAGCGCGAGACCGAACGCATGATCCGCCGCGCCGCCGACGCCCAACAGCGCATCGACCGCGGCCTGCCCGTATCCCGCCGCGGCCGCTACGCCATCGAGGCCGTCGCCGAGCAACGCGCCGCGCTCGCCGAAAAAGACATAGCCGCCGACCGCCGATTCGGCGCCGCTGCCGCCGGAGACAAGGCCGAAAATGCCGGGTTCGGTGTCGCTGCCGGCCAGGAAGCCGCCGCCGCCGCCGCGGCGGATGAGGCGCAACGCGTCGCGGACCGAGAAAAGCTCAAGCTCTGGCGCGGCCTCGGAGTCGGCCCGTTCATCGATGCGTTTTCCGGTGCGGGCCCATCTCCGCTTCCCGAAGGCGTTGGCGCTGCGGAGACCGCACCCGGCTCAGGTATCGACGAGTCCATTCTCCGCGCCCTGGATGCGATCGAACGCAATACGTCCAAGACCGCCGATTCCGTGGCGGAATTCTCGGAGAGCGAATAACCATGCCAGCCCTGACCGGAGCCGGAACCAAGCGCATCGCCCGTTTCACCACGGAAGAGTTTCAGTTCTTCCTCCGCGGCTTCGAGTACGTCCCCCAGCACCGAACCACCAAGAACGAGCACTATGAGACCCTGATCGATACCGATGGCGTCGACGGATACATCGAATCCACCCCCGCAACCCTGACTCCAGCGGGATACGAAGAGACTTGGCCCTACCGCTCGCACACCGGCGAGCACGTCGACAAGTTCCGCACCACGCCTGGCGACGAAGCATGGGAGGACTTGTAGGACATGCTTCCCGGTCACTCCATGCTACCCCAGGTCTGGACCCGCCGCAAGCGCATCTCGCGTCGCGTCATGCAGACCATTTGCCGCCTGCTGGCGCACATCATGCCCGGCTCTCCCGGGATAGCGGTCCACTACCATGCCGATGAGATACGCCTGGTGCTTCTCCCGGGCCAGATCCGCAGCATGCTTGCCGGGCCATTCTATCTGTACTTCGGCGCCACCGCCGGCCAGATCGGCGTCATTGGCGGCGTCGTCAACTCCGGCGACGCAGAGCTCGCCGCCGCCGCCCTCGCACCCGTTACCGTCGCCGAAGGCGACCAGTTCGTACTCACCATCACCTATAACGGCTCAGGGTCAGACACCGCCGTCATTACCCACATCGCCGCCGCCAGCGTCCCCACCGACTGGCTCACCTACACCGCCACAGCGGACCCCGCGGCCGGCGTCTGCGCCCTCAAGATCGTCCTGGGCGTCTGCACCGCCGCCGGCTTCACCCAGCGCTGGACCGGCGGCGACATCATCCTGCCCAAGGGCAAGACCTACACCCGCAACGCCATCTACAACCTCACCTACAGCACCGTCACGTACAAGCTCACATTCACCTATCGCTCCGAGACCTTCGTCAACGGCTTCCTCTACGCCGTCGGCAACGAGTCCACCACCGACGTCTTCACCGCCAGCGCGGAGTGCGCATAATGGGCACCACCCCTCTCCACACCACCACCGGCAAGATCTACGCCGTAGACGGCATCATCCGCACCGTCTGCTGCTGCTGCCCCTGTCAAGCCGCCATCAAAGAGCGCCAGCAAGCCTTCGGCATCACCACCGCCTGGTCCAGCGGCGACCCGCACAACACCGCGCGCCTCATCGGCACCGCCGCCGAGCACACCTACAGCCTCGCCCAACTCAAAGCCTACGTCAACGCCCTCTGCACCGGCGCCAGCGGCGCCTTCATCGAAGGCCCCTACACCGGCGGCGCCTCCGTCCCGACCTGGCTGCCGGCGACCTACGCCAACAGCGCCACCACCATCGACGAACTCTGCACCCTCGTAGCAGCGATGGTGTACACACGCCGCGGTGCTGGAGTTGACACAACCGCCGGTATGCGGCAGTTACGAACCAGCGGCACTGTTTCCGGCACGGGGGAGTCTAGTGCTGCTGCCCACGCCGCTGCAAGAGTTGCTGCGGTTAACTCGTGGACCGACGCCGCGTGGATCGACTCGTCGGAGGCGTACCCATACGGTACGGAAATAGCAGATACCCAACTAACGGAACAAGATCCGCCTGCTCCACCGTTCACCGGATGGGTTACTGTGGCCAGAGCGAGAACCAAACTGACAGTAACTGGCATGACAACGGAAATCGCCAAAACGGCAGACATCTATGCCGCCGGGCATTTGTACAATCGATATGCCGGAACGTTGATTTTTGACGGTGAGGGCACGTTTACCGACCACGAATATACGAGCGTCGGGTCTTTTGCCGTCAGCACAGACGCCGCCATTACTACCGGGTTGATCGGGAATAATAATGACCCACCGCCGGACTATGGCCCCGGTGGCGCGTCGTGGAATCTCTATGGCTGGCAGTTGTATCTTTCTGGAACGGCCATCCCCGATACTCTAGTTGCGCCATTTGCCGTCCTAGAATGGGCCTTCACGCCATGAACCTGATCCGCATGCCAAACGGCGATCTAGTAGCGCAGACCGATACGCCGGACTGCCCGCCCGGCTACGTGCGTGACGCATCAGACCCGCGCCGGTTCCATCCGGTGACGGAAGAGGCGCGGGAACTGGCCATGGAAGAGGCCAAGTGGTTCCAGCACCCCAGCCCCTGTCGCGGCTGCCAAGGCCTATAACACCCACGCCCCACCAGGAGTCCTGCATGCACCCTACGTAACCCCTGCACCACCCCTGCAATCCCCCTGCAACCTCAGCCCAACACATCTGCCTCCGCCCGGCAGGTTCCCTTCTGTCTGGTGAATGTCAAAACCTTTTCCCTAGACGTGTCAAAACCTTTTCCTCCCCCACACTAGGCGCCAGCCCCGGTCAACCGTCGACCTTATCTCCACCCGCGACTGACGCATTACGACAGCCTGTTCCAGGGCTGTTTCAAGATCCGGCCCCGCGTCTCGGAAGGCCACGCCTCTGCGCACACCAAGTAGGGGCGGCCTGTCCTCAGCCCTGAGCCTGTTCGACTGCGCCTTGCATCCCTTAACCGTGCCGGGTATAGTGCTGATTCGCGTTGTGCCAAACCAAACTGCATGGGAGTGCGATCCATGGGAAAAGCGCCGTACAAGGTCGTCGTGGTCGGGATGGGTAAACGGGGCAAGCATCACGCGTCCGCGTTCCAGGCCAATCCGCGGTTCGAGCTGGCGGGGGTGTGCGAGATTGATGCCGGCCGGCTCGATGCGGCCAAGGCCCAGTTCAAGGTCGACGGCGACACCGACGCCAAGGCGCTGGTCAAGCGCGTGAAGCCGGACGTGTTCTGCTTCTGCACGCTGCCGAACATCCGGCTCGACATGATCAAGGCCGGCATCGACGGCGGCGCCAAACTGATTGCCTACGAGAAGCCGATTGCGACGTCGTTCGCCGAAGCCACTCAGATCATGGATCTGGTGCGCAAGGCGGGCGTCAAGACGGTGGTCAGCCACCAGCACCGCTACGGCGAGCACTATCGGCGCGTCAAGGAGATCATTGCCAGCGGCGCGCTCGGCCGTGTCCACACCGTGTACGGCCACTCGACTGGGTGGATGATGCACATGATCACGCACCTGATCGACTATATGCGCTGGTACAACGGCAATGCCGAGGCCGAGTGGGTCATGGCTCAGGCGGCCGGCAAGGGCAAGTTCAAGGACATCCACAGCTCGCCGGACTACATCGTGGGTGTCATCCAGTTCGCCAACGGCGTGCGCGGCTACGTCGAGACCGGCGCCGGCGCCCCGGACGTGCCGGAGGTCGACTACTGGTGGCGTAAGTGCCGCATCGGCGCCCAGGGCACGGACGGCTTTGCCGAAGTGCTGACCGGCGGCGGCTGGCGCGCCGTGACGCGCGACGGTGTCAGCAGCGGCGGCGGCTGCATGAACTACGATCTGGACATGCCCCCGTACATCGCTGAAATGGCCGACTGGCTCGACGACGACGCCAAACTGCACTCGTGCAACGGCGAGAACGCCTTCAAGGGCCTGGAAATCACCATGGCCATCTGTCGCGGCGTGGTCAGCCGTGGCCAGGTGCGGATCCCGCTCGCCGCGGGGGCGCCGGAACTGCCAGCCCTGCAGGCCGCGCTGCCCGACGGCAAGGTCATCTGCAGCATCCCGGCCAGCGAAAAGGAATACGCGTCGTAGAACGCGGAGTTCGGAAGAGATAGCAAACGGTGCCGTGGGCGCCAGGATACGGCCGTTCGTAGTGGGCTCGCAGTGCGCGCAACGAAGTGGAGCGCCAAGAGCCCATCTGGCGTGTTGCGACGGCGCGGCGCGGGGATGGTGTCTTGCCCGGCGGACAACCGCCGGGACTGCGACACCACTACGAGCGGCGCCGTTCCCGATGTCTGTCCGCGGGCGGGCGTCTTCCCGCAAGGTCTGGTTTACCCGCACAGGTCGGTTTCTTTCGCGTGTTTCGCGTGTTTCGTGGTTGCCGAGAACTCAATTCCAACCAGGCGGCCGCAACCGACGGAATGTGCGGCTCGGCTGTGAGCGTTTCCAGAGGGCCCAGCACGCCATGATCGTCATCATTAAGCCAGATCCGGACGCCGTCACGCGCTACGCCTACGATTTCGTCCGCGCCAAGCTCACGGCCAAGCCGAACCTGGTCCTCGGCTTGCCCACCGGCAGCACGCCGCAGCGCCTCTACAAGGCGTTGGCTGAAGGCTGCCGCAAGGGCGAGGTGGATTTCTCGCGCGTCCACACGTTCAACCTCGACGAGTACATCGGCCTGGCCCCGGACCATCCCCAGAGCTACTTCCACTTTATGCGAGTCAACCTGTTCGACCATGTCAATCTGCCGCCGACGAACATTCATTTCCTCAGTGGACTGCCGGACGACGTGGAGACGCACTGCGAGGACTACGAGCGGCAGATCCGCGACTTGGGCGGCATCGACCTGCAGATCCTGGGCATCGGACGTGACGGGCACATCGGCTTCAACGAACCGACCTCGTCGCTGTGCTCCCGGACTCGAGACAAGACCCTGACACGCGACACCATCGAGGACAACCGCCGCTTCTTCGAGAACGAAGACGAAGTCCCGCGTTGGGCCCTGACCATGGGCGTCGGCACGATCCTGGCAGCGCGCGACCTTCTCGTCCTGGCCACCGGGCGCGCCAAGGCCGAGGCGATTGCCGCCATGGTCGAAGGGCCGCTGACCGCCATGTGCACCGCGTCGGCGCTGCAGATGCACCCCCGCGCCCGCGTGGTGTGCGACGAGGCCGCCGCCGCGAAACTTGACCACGACGAGTACTACCGCTGGATGCAGGAGAATGATTTCCGCATGCGCGGCGTGCTGGAGGCCGGACGCAGCAGGAAACCGAAGAAGTAACTTGCCAGGTTGTTCAGGCTGTAGGCTGTTAGACTGTAGGCCTGGGACTGTGACCCGTCGATCGGCGGTGCGCGACGCGGCCCAACCGCTCGGCAGGGCCAATTCCGCGGTGAAGTCAGACACTTCGATCTCGCGGACCAAGCATGCTTGAGTTTCACCTACAGCCTACAGTCCATCCCCCTACAGCCTCTCCAAATCAATGAGGTCCCCCGTGAAGTCTGTGGCCCCGGTGGTGGCGCTGGATATCGGCAACGTTTGCATTGCCCTGCACCGCGACGCCTGTGCCGCGCGACTCGGCTATTCCTCCATCGCGAACCTGTTCGCCGCCAACCCGGACCTGCTGCACTACGCCAGACTCCTGGAGACCGGCAAGATCAGCCGCGAGGAACTACTAGACTATGCCGCCACGCGGCTCCCTGTCCGCATGACACCGGCCGAGATCGAGGAGGCCTGGTGCAGCATGATCGGCGACGAGATCCCCGGCATTGCGGACACCGTCCGGGACATGGTCGACATGGGCTTGCGGCCGGTCTTCTTCTCCGACGTCTCGCAGGTCCACCTGCGTCACGTCTACACCAAGCTCACCTTCCTGCCCCTCATGCGTGGCGCCGTCGTGAGTTGCGAAGTCGGGGCGCAGAAACCCGCACCGGCCATGTACGAAGCCATGGAACGCAACCACTGCGATGGCGGCGTGCCGGCCCTGTATGTCGACGACCGCGAAGACAACATCCTCGCCGGTCGCGGCCGTGGCTGGTTTGCCTACCACTTCGGGACGGTCCCGGAACTGCGGGAGGTCCTGCTGAAACTGGGCCAGCGCCGGGACTGGGAGCCAGGCCCGGGACTGTAAGAAGGAGTGGCCGGGGAGGGGATCAAGTCCGGCCGGTCTGGGCGGGATTACCCGTTTCCAACCCGGCATCGGACCGCCGGCGCCCGCGGGAGCGAGCCGCTCCCGCCACGTTGCCAGAACGACCCGGACAAACAGTGAGTCACGCCCACGCATGATCGGGCGCATCCGCCCGGGGGGCGCTGACGCTTCACTCCGGGGGCAGTGCGTCAGCCGCTTCCCGGGTGAATGGCAAGAGGACCGCAGCGGAACAGGGCAGGACTTCAGGCCAGTGATTCCGAGAAATCACCGGTGCGCACGACCGCCAGAACCGCATCCACGGTGGTCGCTTCATTGAGCTTGCCCAGCAGCACGTCGCTGGTTGCCAGTGCGGCGATCCGCGACAAGGCCCGCAACTGCTCGCGCGGGTTCTCCTTCGGCGTGAGAATGAGGAAGATGTGCCGGACCGGATGCCCGTCAGCCGCCTTGAAGTCGATGCCTTCGGCGCAGTTCCCGTACGCCACCAAGGTGCGCGGAAGCCCCTCGACACGCACATGCGGCAAGGCCACGCCACGGCCCACCGCGGTGGGCGCCTCTCTCTCCCGCCGCATCGCCCTGTCGGCTAACATGGAGGGTTGCAGGCCGCGCGTGTGCGAAGCCAGGGCGAAGGCCAGTTCGCGCACAGCCGACTCGTGCGTGCGCGCCTTCATCTTTGTCAGGACCGCTTCCTTCACCAGGAAATCTCCCAGGCGCCACGGCTTTTCGCGCTCAAACTCGTCGGTCATCTCCCCAACCAGTTCCTCGAGCACGTCCTCAAACGTGACGACGCCCCTGGGCATCCCGGCGGCGTCCGTGACCAGAGCCATATTGGTCGGCTGCTTCTGCAGGTATCGCAGCAGCGTTTCCACCCGCATGGTCTCCGGGACTTTGGGGATATCGCGCCGGAACTGCGCCATGTTGATGTCGTTGTTGCCGGTCAGCGCTGCCATACCCAGGTCCTTGACGTGTACCAAACCGAGAATCCGTTGGCGGTCCCCGTCGCAGAGCGGGTAGCGACTGAGGCGGCGTGTGCGGATCAGCTCAAGATTCTCGGACCACGGCTTCTTCAGGTCGAGGACGGCCACCTCCGGCATGGGTACCATGATCGAGGCGGTCGTCAGTTCGCAAAAGTCGAAGACGTTTTCGAACAGCAGTACCGTGTCCAGGCTGACTTCGCCGTGGCGGTGCGCGCGCAGCAGTTCCAGGCGCAGTTCTTCCTCCGACAGCGCCTCGTCAACGTCGGAGTGGGCGGGGAACCCGCACATGCGCAGGAGCCGGTTTGCGGCGTTGTTCAGCAAGGTCAGGGGCAGGTAGAACGCCAGGTAGAAACCGTGCATGGTCCGCGCCAAGGCCAGGAGGGAACGCTCCGCCTGGCGGACCGCGATCAGCTTGGGGACCTGCTCACCGATCAGGATGTGCAGGAACGTGATCAGTGCAAACGCGAAACCGAAGGCCATCGCGTGCGTGACCGCGTCGGACCACAACCCCCGTTGGTCGACCAGTGGCTTCAGCAACTCCGCAAAGGCCGGTTCCCCGATCCAGCCCACCGCCAGCGACGCCACCGTGATCCCCAATTGCGCCGCGGACAGGTACCCGTCCGTCTTGTCCTGCATGTCCAGCGCCAGCCGGGCGTTGGCATGGCCCTCGGCCTGAAGCGCCTCGAGACGACTCCGTCGCGCCTTGACCAGGGCGAATTCAACGCAGACGAAGAACCCGTTCAGCAGGATGAGCACCAGCGATACGGCCAACATAGTCAAAATCATCACAAGACTCCTTGTTATCACCCGAGTGCCGGCCGGCGGAAATATCGGCCTGCTGGCTTGCTGGGCAAGCAGTGTCGGAGACGCGTACTACCGCCCAGCGCATTCTACAAGTAGACATTTGTCAGGGAAAGTCAAGAAAAGGAAGGCAGACGCCGTGGCCGCGGCGGGGGTCGGCGCATCGCGACCACCGTGGGTCACGGCGCCGGTCGGAGATTGGCGCCCAAGGAAAACGCGGTTCCCGCGGGCCCGGCGATGGCCGTTTGTGCCGTGCCGTAGCAGACCGCGCAGGGCGCACCCGCCAGAGACCGCACCACCGCCCGAATCAACCGCCCGCCCTGCCACTCGATGTCGACTTCGAAACCGCCGCGGGCCCGCAGCCCGGTGACTCTACCGTCAGGCCAGCGTGCCGGCAGCGCCGGCAGCAGGCGCAGAACAGGGACGGGGGGCCGGTGTCGAGTGTCGGGTGTGCCAGCCTGTTCTTCCCTCGACACTCGCCCCTTGACACACGTCCCGCTCTCATGGCTCTGCAGCAGCATTTCGGCAATTGCCGCCGTGGCACCGAAATTACCGTCGATCTGGAACGGCGGATGTGCGCAGAACAGGTTTGGATACGTCCCGGCGCCGCCGCCATCCATCTTCGTCGTGAAGTGGCAGGTCGGCCGCAGCAGGTCGTCCAGCAGTTTGGATGCCCGGTTGCCGTCACCCAACCGCGCCCAGAAACTGATTTTCCACGCCAGCGACCATCCGGTGCCCGCGTCCCCGCGACCTTCGAGGCTGCGGCGCGCCCCCGCCGCCAAGTCCGGCGTGCCGGCCGGCGTGATCTCGTCGCCCGGGTAGAGCCCCCACAGGTGCGACACATGCCGGTGGTGCGGTTCGGGCTCGGGGTATTCCTGCAACCACTCCAGGATTTGCCCGCCACCGCCGGTCCGCGTCGGCGCTAGGCGCGCCCGCGTCCGCGCCAGCTCAGTCCGGAAAGACTCGTCGATCCCGAGGGCTTCCGCCGCGCGCTCACAGTTGCTGAACAGGTTCCGCAGCAACTGGTTGTCGATGGTTGGCCCCATGCACACCTGGAGCCGCTTCCCCCCCGGCAGCAGGAAACTGTTCTCCGGCGAGTTGGACGGGGCAGTGACCAGCCAGTGGTGCCCCGGTTCCTCGACCAGCATGTCGAGGTAGAAAAGGGCGCAGCCTTTGAGGATCGGGTAGGCCCACTCGAGATAGCCGCGGTCCAGCGTGAACGCGTAGTGTTCCCACAGATGCTGGCACAGCCATGCCGAGCCACTGACATTGGCGCCCCAACTGGCGTGCTCGCCTGGCGCCGTGAAGCCCCAGACGTTCGTGATGACATGCGCCACCCAGCCGCGCGCCCCGTAGTACGCCTGCGCCGTGCGCGCCCCGGGCGCCTGCAGCGCGGCGATCAGTTTCAGCATCGGCTGATGCAGTTCGCTCAAGTTGCAGACTTCAGCCGGCCAGTAGTTCATCTGCACGTTGATGTCCAGGTGGTAATCCCCATTCCACGGCGTCTGCAACTCTTCGGCCCACAAGCCCTGCAGGTGCGCCGGCAGCCCGCCCGGGCGCGACGAACTGATCAGCAGGTAGCGCCCGAACTGGAAATAGAGAGCGGCTAGAGCCGGGTCACTCCCGCCCTGCGCCAGCGCCTCCAGCCTGCGGTTCGTCGGCAGAGTTGCGGATTCCGCACTCGCTGTCTGGTCGTCGGAGAGGCACAATGTGATGCGGCCGAACCACTTCCGGTAATCTGCGAGGTGGTCCTGCTTGATCTCACCGTAGGTGCGGCGGCACGCACGCTCCAGGTCGGCCAGCGCCGCCGCATCCGGATCGGGTGTACGCCGTCCGGCAAAGCCCGCGTAATCCGTGGCCGCCGTGATGAACAGCGTTGCGGAGTCCGCACCCTCGACCGAGACGCGGCCGTCTTCCGTGAAGACCTTCCCGCCCCCGGCCGCCACGCGCAGGTATGCGGCGTAACGCATGCCCTGGCCGTCGGTGCCGTTGTTCATCTGCCCGTGCATTCGCAGCGTGTTTTCGCCGTGCCGCAAGGAAGTGGAGCGCTCCGGCCGGTCCAGGACCGCCGCGAAGGAAATCGCGCCCGGTTGGTCCGCCGTCAGGCGGATCACCACGACCTGGTCCGGCGCACTGACGAAGTACTCGCGGGCGAACGTCGTCGCACCTTGCCGGAACGAGACCCGGGCGGTCGCTGTCTCCAGATCCAGTTGACGACGGTATTCGTGCACGGCTCCCGCGGACTCCGCAAACCTCAGGCGCAGGTTGCCCAGCACCTGCGAGCAGCCGAACGGCACGTTGGCGCCGGAGCCGTGCCCTGACCCTTTGCCGCTGCAGGTGAAGTGCTCCATGACCAGCTGCTGGGCCTCTGCGTTCTTGCCCGCGAGCAGCAACCGCCGGATCTCCGGCAGGGCCTTGGCCGCGTCCGGCCGGTTGGCGTCTTCCGGCGTGCCGGACCACAGCGAGTTCTCGTTCAGTACGATCCGGTCCTCAATCGTCCCCCCGAACACCATGGCGCCAAGCCGGCCGTTGCCGAGCGGCAACGACTGGGTGAAGTGAGTCGCCGGATCGCTGTACCACATGACTAACAACGGAAGCGCGGTGTTCACACACGGACTCCTTATCCGGTTCATTGGCCTATGTCCAAGATAGGCACCCCCCCCAGCCAAGTCAAGGCTGCCCGCACCCGCCACCGGCGCATCACTCTGACGGTGATGCGTCAGTCCCAATGACACCCAACTTAGGGTTGAGGGCTGAAAGCTGAAAGCTGAGGTCCAGAGGCCGGAACACCATACGGCGCATCTGTATCCACTTCAGGTTTCAGGTTTCATCCCTCAGCCCTCGCCCCGAGTGTGGTGGCCCTTAAGTTGGGGGGCATTCGCGTCAGTCCGAGGTGGAGGCCAGGTCTCCCGGCTTGGCCTGGTTCGGTCGCGTCGCTGCGTCGCGCCGTGTCAGGAGGCCCGGCGCCCACCTTACACTGACGCTTCACCTCCGACGCGCGCGTCGGGCTTGTCATGTTACGCGGCGAGGTGTAAAATAGGAACAGGAACTGCCGGACACATGGGCCGGCGATTCTTGCCTCCCCCACAGACGGACGCACGGGCCGTCGACAAAACGATGCCAACGCAGAGGAGGATTGGCCTTGTGAACTCGCTTGCCCACGTCACGTCCCCCACCGAACGCAACTTGCTCGTCGCTTTTTTCGATCTGACGCAATTTGCCCGCTTTTCACGAACGGTGGACGACCGGGAACTCTTCGGTTTTGTCTCTGATTATTACGAGTTGGTCGGCGCCTGTGTGCAGCAGTCGGGCGGCACGGTCGTCAAGTTCATGGGCGACGCCGGACTGGCGGTCTGGCCCGAAGAAATGGTGGACCGCGGCGTGCTCGGCTTGAAAGACCTCAAGGAGTCCGGCGATCACTGGCTGGAACGGCGCGGTTCGCCCTGCCGGCATGTGATCAAGGCACACTTCGGACCGGTCATCTGCGGGAAGATCGGCAGCCGCACGGAGAAGCGCTTCGACGTGTTCGGCCAGACGGTGCACACCGCGGCACTCCTGAACTCAAATGGCCTGGCCATCACGCCAGAGGTCTTTCGCAAGCTGCAGAGGGAGACGCGGAAGGCGTTCAAACGCCACACCCCGCCCGTCACCTACATCCCGGTCGAGGAACGGCATCGGGCGTGAGGGTAAGGGGTTTCAGTGTTCAGGTGTCAGGTGAAAGACGTGGGAGTCCGGGGGCGCCAGGGATTCGTTGCCGGCCGGCCTTTCCCCTTACTCTGTGCGCGCCACCCTGAAACCTTCCCCCGCGTCCTGCGGAAAGGCCCCACTCTATGCTGACACTGCGCCCACATCATCTGCTGGACATTGTGACCCACCACGGGGGCGGCACACCGTTCCGGCCGCATGACTACGGCCACGCCGTCCATACGGTCGCCGCAACCGTGCTCGCAGACCTGGACGTCCGCATTCGTTTCCTCGTCGGTGCGGATGACATCTGCGCGCCATGCCGCCATCTGCATGACGGGAAGTGTGCCGATGTGCTCAGTCAGCTTGCCCCGCCCGTCTCGAAACAAGACTACAACGACGGCCTGGACCGGCAGTTGTTCGCGTATTTCGGTATGACGGACGGGCAGGTGATGACGTTTCGTGAGTACTTGGGTATCGTTCGGGCGCACATTGACGGCATTGAGCACGTCTGCACTCATCCCAAAGAGGACCCGACTAAACGGCGGGCGAACCTGATCCGGGGTTTGGAGAAACTCCGGGGAGTCTCTTGACGCCATCCGCCTTTCGGGATGAGTGTTCAGGTCTCAGGAAGAAATACTCTGATGTTGAACAGGTTACGCATTCCTGAACACCGAACACTGAAACCGGGCTCCTGCTGTTTTCTGCAGGAGCCCTTCAAGGCGCAAACGCTTCGAGCTGTTTCTCCAGGTCCGCGATCTTCTCCCGGAATGCCTTGATCTTTGCTTCGTTCTCCGGATTCCGTGCCGGTCGCGTGTCCAGCCATGTTTCCATCTCCGCATTGGCCTTGGCCAGATCGGCCGAGAGTTTCAGGAACTGCGGGCCGCGTTCCGGACCCAGTTCTGCCGCGCGAGCTTCACGGTAGGCCTGGTCAACCTGGCGTTGCAGATCCTCGATGCGCTTGTCGCAGGCGTCCAACTTCTGCTCTGCCGCTTGGCGCTCCGACTTTGTTTGTTTGAGGTCCGCCACCAGTTTCCGGAAGGCGTCCGCTTTCTCCGCCGGCAACTTGGCCGCGAATTTCGCCTGCTCAGGCTCGCGATTGCGCAACAGCGCCGCGAGGTCCGCAATGAACGACTTGGCGGTCTTGTCCCGTGCCGCACGCAGACGCCCCAGTTCCGTCGCGCCGTTGTCATCGAGCACGACATAGGTCGGATATCCCTCGACGCCAAACTTCTTCTGCAGTTCCTGGTTCCGCGCCACGTACTTCTCGGGCACCAGCGAGGCATCCTTGGGAAAGTCGATCCAGACCAGAACCAGGTTTTCTTTCGTGTATTCCTGCCACTCCGGTTGCGAGAACACCGACTTGTCCATCAACTTGCACCAACCGCACCAGTCCGACCCGGTGAAACACAGAAACATCGGCAGCTTCTCTTCGGCCCCGAGCTTCTGCGCCGCGTCCAGGTCCATGGTCCATTCGCCCGGCACAGCCCCCTCTGTCGCCACCTCCCCAGACACAGTCCGCGATCCGTACCCCGCGAGGACTAACGCGAGCAGACCGACCCCGACCTTCCACCATCTGCTGTTCATGCTGCACCTCCACGCTGGTTGTTGGCCTCTGACCTCTGACCGTTGACCGCTTGGGTTGCGGGCAGCCCCCGCCATAGCGCCTTAGCACTCACACTTCGCATTTCAGACTCCAGATTGCGGAGTTGCCGGACGATGCGCACTCACACTGTGTCCTTGCTGCAGAGAAGGAGTTTGGTCAACAACCTCGACTTGCCGTGCTGCCGGTGATGCAACACGTTGTGCGGCAAAGTCCAAAATCAACGATCGCAAATGAAAAACGTGAATCAGTAGGTGCCCGGAATCTCGCCGTTGTCGTTGCGGACGGCGATCTTGAACGGGTGGCAGGTCAGCGTCGTCGCACCGGGCACGCTCTGGGGACCGCAACCGCAAACGTACCGGGTTGGTTTTGTCCCCAGTTCCTTGGCCATGCGCCGCCACATGGCGAAATTCTCCGTCGACAGCGAGACCGGGATGTCCGGCGCGCGCTTGCGGATCTCGTCCAGGTAGTGGCGGTAGATCATGGCCCGTGTCCGGGGCGGGAAGGGCTTGGCGCGGGTCTCGGCCACTTCCTCGCGCGCCGCTTCGGCGGCCTGCAGGCATTCGGCGTCGAGCAACTCGAGTGGCAACCGGCGTTTCATGTCGTCGACGTCCATCCACATGAAGCAACAGAGGCTGATGACGTCCGGTCGTGTCTTCTCGAACACGAGGCGCACGGCCTCGGTCGCATCATCGCGCCAGCCTTGCACCGGAATGATGGGTTTGAACTTGTACCGGATCTGGTAGCCGGCCTCCTGCGCCACCCGCGCCGCCTCGACGCGCTGCTCCGTGGTGCCGGTGCGCGGTTCAATCAGACCGCTCTGCGTCGCGCCGCTGATGCTCCAGACCAGGATGGTGTTGCCGTTGTGCTTCAGCCCCCGCAACCACTCGGTGTTCCACGTCTTGGTGTGAATGATGAGATAGCGGTCCTTGAGCGTGCCGAAGTACTCGATCAGTGGGCCGAGCACGCCTTGCTCCGGTTCGAGGCAGGGCGGGTCGGCGTCGTCGTCGAGCAGATACGTCAGTTGCCAGGGATGGCGCTCAATGAGGCGCCCGAGGTGTTGGCAGTATTCCTCGACATTGACCATGGAGATCAGCAGTCCGCCCAGACCGCAGTACTTGCAGCGGTGCAGGCAGCCTTGCTGCAGGTGGATCCGCCAGCAGGGCCGGCAAACTTTGTCTTTGCGGGCCGGGTCGCCGTCCAGATTGTAGTTCGCCCAATGGAAGGCCGCCGCGCCAAACAGGTCGCGCTGGTGACCCCATTTCGGATCGTAACCCAGCGCCTCGAGCCGCTGGCGGCGCGCCTCGAAGTCGCCGTCGAACCGGAATGTGTTGAACAGCAGAATCGGGTCGCGGACGTCGGCCATTGTTCCCATGGTGCGGCGGTTGGTGAACAGGCCGTGGTCGCGGATCAGTGTCGGCAGTTCCTCGTCCTTGTAGACGATCGGCGTCATGACGCGCGGCAGGGCGGCCAGGACGCCCTCGACGCGACGGCGATAGCGCGGGTCAGCCATCACGCTCTCATGGGCATACACCGCAGGCGGATCGATGGGATACATGCTGTGTTACTCCGAATCCAACCGAATAGAAGCCTTTGCGAAAGGTAGCACGAGGCGAGGGCTGAGCAAGGCCGACGGACGAAGTTTGCGCGGTGCTGCGGTCGAGTTCGCGGTGGCTCGGTGCGTCCCGCGCCGAAGTGGGGTACCTCGGCCGGGCTTGTCCGCCGGAGCCGTCCGGGCGCAGGCGGATCCCCGGCCGAGGGCCTCGGTCCGGGACAGCTTGCCAGCCGTAGTCAGGAAACGACGACGGCTGGGATCTGCGTCCCGCGCCACGGCCCGTCGCACCGTCCGTCGCCCGGCCCTTGAATTTCAGAAGTGAGATGATAGTTTATTAGTAAAACAAGGCTGCCGGAGGCGACACTACGTGCGAGCGGAGCGGAACGAACGGAAAGCGACGGCGGGACGATACCAGGTCCCGGCGCTGGCGCGCGGCATGCAGATCCTCGAGTTCCTGGCCGGGCGTCCGGACGGCGCCTCGCCCGTCGAGATCGCGGCGCAATTGCACTTGCCCAAGCCGAGCGTGTTTCGCATGCTGGTGACGTTAACCGACCTGGGCTATCTCCACCGCGACGGAGACGGCAGCGTCTACCGATTGAGCCGCAAGATGCTCTCGCTGGGCTATGCTGCGATCGACGAGCGGGGGCTGATCGAGAAGTCGATGGACGTGTTGAGGCATCTGCGGGACGCGACCGGCGAGACGGCGCTGATCGCTGTGCTGGCGGGCCGGGAAGGCGTAGTGCTGGAACAGGTCCCGTCGCCGTCGGCGGTGAAGGTGCTGGTGCAGATCGGGCATCGTTTTCCGTTGCACACCGCCGCGCCGGGCAAGGCGCTGCTGGCCGTCCTGCCGGAGTCGGAGCGCGGGGACTTGGTACGGTCACTGGAGTACACGCGCTTCAATCGCCGCACGATCGTCGGCCCCGCGGCCATGCACGCGGAGCTGGCCCGCGTCCGTGAACTCGGGTATGCGGTGGACCGGGGCGAGGAACTGGAGGACATCCGGTGTGTCGCCGCGGCTGTGCTCGACCACCGCGGCTATCCCTTGGCGGCCATCTGGATCGGCGGCCCCGCGTCACGCCTTGCGGACTCCGCACTGGCGGGACTTGGCAGGATCGTCGCCGAGCACGCCCGGCGCATCTCAGGCCGGTTCCGCTGACCCGCGAGCAGCGGCGAGCACATGTGTCCTATACGTCGTATGTGTCCTATACGTCCCACTATCCAAGAGGAGGAAGCAGCAATGGAACTGGTCAAAGCAACCGCCATCGTGACCGGTGGCAGCAAAGGGTATGGCGCAGGGATCGCCGAGGCGCTGAAGCGGCAGGGCGCCGAAGTGTGGATCACCGGGCGTGACGAGAAGGCGCTGAACGCGACGGCGGCGCGGCTTGGCGTGCACGCGGTCCGGGCCGACGTGACCAGCGGTGCGGACTGGGACCGGGTCATCAGTGCGGTGGTGACGGCACGGGGGCGGTTGGACATTCTGGTGAACAATGCGGGGGGGGGAGGACACATCGCACCGCTGGCCGAGCAGACCGACGACGAGATCGCCGGCGTCATTGCCATCAACCTGACCGGTGTGCTGCTCGGCTGCCGGCGCGCCGCGGCGATCATGACGAAGCAGAAGTCGGGAACCATCGTCAATATCTCCAGCGTCTGTGCGCTATACGCCTGGCCGGGCTGGGGCACCTACACGGCAGCCAAGGCCGGATTGAACAAGTTCTCGCACAGCCTGTACGCCGAATTGCGGCCGCACGGCGTCCGGGTCACGACGATCACGCCGTCCTGGGGCGCAACCGAGTTTGCCGACGCCGCGCATTTGGCGAAGAGCCCAACCGCGTCGCCAGAGATTCGCAGCAAGTGCATCCAGCCGCTGGAACTCGGCGACATTGTGGTGAAAGTGTGTACCGTCCCCGACCACCTGGCGGTCCCGGACCTGGTCATTCAGCCGCTGGTCCAGGAGATCGTGCCCATGTGAGGGAGAGGGAGAGATGGTTCAGGTGTCGGGTGTCGAGGGGCAGGTCCCTGCAACACTCCTGAGGTTCTCGGCAACGTCGCGATGTAAAGTGCGTTCGGTGTCGAGAACAGCGCCAGCGAAACCGACAAGATCAGGCCCGCCGCGAGGCGACCATGGACTTGCCCTGAAGGGGCAATGTATACCAGCCCAGGGCAGAGCGACAGCGTCACCCTGGGACCTCCAGGGCTGTTTCAAGATTCGTGACCGTCGCGTGCAGCGAGTACTCCCGGCGTGTCCCCACGCCGGGGGGGGCGGCCTGAGGACAGGCCGCCCCTACCGGGTGTGCGCGGAGGCGTGGCCTTCCGAGACGTGGCGCCAGATCTTGAAACAGCCCTGTGGGACCTCGCGTTGACCGGTGGCAAACGGTTGCCAACGTGCGGCCGATTCAATGCCGACTCGGGTTGCACCGGGCGAATTACGGCGTGCGCTCGACAAGAGGCTTTGACGCACAGAAGACGAGGGACCTATGGACTGCGATATCTGCATTGTCGGGGCGGGCAGCGGCGGGATCGGCGCCGCTGTGGCGGCGGCGCGCGCCGGGGCCTCTGTCATCCTAGTCGAGAAGAATCACGTGCCGGGCGGCACGGTGACCCTGGCGTGGGTTCACACCTGGGAGCCGACCTGCGGCACATCGCCGCTGTGCCGCAGGTTGTGGGACCGGATGCAGGGGCTGCCGGGCGGTGCGACGGACATCGACTATGACTGCGCCTCGAAGCGGCTCGGCCCGGACGGCAAACGTAATCCGCCGCTGCCATTTGAGCCGTGGGCCTATGTCGCGGCGGTCGCCGCCGAACTGCAGGAGGCGGGAGTCCGGCATGTGCTGTACGGGACCTGTTTTGTTGGGGTTCGAACCGACGGGCGTTGCCTGCGTGCGGTCCGGGTCCTCGGGCCGGCCGGCCCCATGGAAATCACCGCCAAGTTCTTCATCGATGCGACCGCGGACATTCACGTGGCGCGTGCGGCGCAGTGCCGGTACTCCAAGGGCGCGGAGGCAAAGGCCTGGTACCAGGAGCCGCACGCCCCGGAAACCGCCGCCCCGGCGGCCCTGAACGCCATGAACTGGTGCTACCGGGTGCGGGAGGCGGCGGACGCGCCGGCATCGGAGTGGGATCGCGGTCCGTTCCCCGCGGAGGCGATCCGGCCGTCGCGGTTTGAGGTGCGACTGCCGAACGGCGACATTCTGGTCAACCCGTGCGGCATGGTTCACGCCGATCCGGACGACGTTGCGGAGTTCGCGCGCGCCACGGCGCGGGCGCGGCACCTCGCACTGGAGGTGCACCGTTGGACGGTGATCGCGGGTGGCAAGCCGAACCGCATCCTGATCGGGCTGGCGCCCGAGTTGGGCGTGCGTGAGACCTACCGACTGATCGGGCGGTACGTTCTCACCGAGCAGGATATCCTTGCCGGGACGGTGGGGCAGAAGCACCCGGACATGGTGGCGACCAGCGACCACCCCCTCGACCTGCACGGCAAGAACGGTGTGCACATCGAGTTGGACCGGGGGTACGGCATCCCCTTTCGTTGCCTGATGCCGGTCGAGTACGACAACCTCCTGGTCGCGTGCCGGGGGGCGAGTTTCTCGCATGTCGCGGCCAGCTCGTGCCGGTTGTCGCGGACCATGACGGTGCTGGGCGAGGCCGCCGGCGCCGTGGCGGCGGCTGCGGTCAGGGACGGGAAACGGCTCGACGACCTTGATCTGCTGCGGGCCGTCCGCCTGGTGCGGCCCGGCTGAGGCCTGGAGCCGTTGACGCACTGAACGGCAGGGACCACAGGGCTTGCGCCGGCGGGGAAAGCGGGCACAGTATCGGGCGGTTGCCGCACGACGGGTGACGGACGTGGCCGTCGCCGCCGTCGGACGCGCCGCTGACATTGCCCATCCAGGAACGAACACGATGCCGTCGGACACGCAGACCCGGATTGAGAAGCACGTCACTCGGCTCCGGTGCTGCCGGCGCTGCCTGGACATGCACCCGCCGCCCGTGACCGGCCGACCGGTGTCCAGTCCTGTATTGCTGGTGGGGCAGGCGCCTGGTGACAAGGAGCCTGTCCTGGGCCGCCCGTTCGCGTGGACTGCCGGCAAGACGCTGTTTCGCTGGTTCGCGACGCATGGCGGCATTGATGAAGAGCGGTTCCGCTCCACCATCTACATGGCCGCGGTCTGCCGGTGTTTCCCGGGCAAAAATCCTGGCGGCGGCGACCGCGTCCCCGCGGACGAGGAGATCGTCGCCTGTTCCGCCTGGATGGAGACGGAGTTCAAGCTCCTGCAGCCGAAGCTCGTCATTCCGGTTGGGAAGCTGGCCATCCGCCAATTTCTCCCCGAGATCGGGAAACTGGTGGACGTCATCGGCCACGCGTTCCGCGTGAGCTACGCCGGCGTCGAGTGTGACGTCGTGCCGTTGCCGCACCCGTCCGGGGCTTCGCCCTGGCACCGGACCGAGCCTGGGGTCACCCTGGTGCGTCGCGCCATGGAGCGGGTTGCCGCGCACCCCGCGTTCCTGGCCGCCACGCGGTGAGGTCAGGACACGTGCAACCAAGGGGGGCGGCGAAATGCCACTCAGGTTCTCGTTCGCGGCCATCCCTGTCCGCCAAATGGATCCCCGCGGTACGCCGCCCTGCCTCCGGACGGCATCCCCAGCCCCAGAAGGCGGGCGGGGGGCCGCCCGCGGTACGTCGGAAGGGGCATCCTCTGACAACCTTGAGTAGCATTGGGGCCGGCGGCGATCAGGCGGGCGGGGGCTGGGCGGCGGGTGTGGGGTTTGCGCGCATCGACAGGGCGATGCGGCGGCGCGGCAGGTCGACCTCGAGCACGGTCACCTGCACCGGTTGCTGCACCCGTACGACCTCGGCCGGGTCCTTCACGAACCGGTCCGCCAGTTGGCTGATGTGGACCAACCCGTCCTGGTGCACGCCGATGTCCACGAACGCCCCGAACCGTGTCACGTTGGTGACGATTCCCGGCAGGCGCATTCCCGGCGCCAGGTCATTGATGGCATGCACGCTGTCGGCGAAACGAAACACCTCGAACTCACGCCGCGGGTCGCGGCCCGGTTTGGCCAGTTCCGCCACGATGTCGGTCAGGGTGGGCAGGCCGATGTCCGCGGTGACATACCGGGGCAGGTCCAGGCGCGCTCGGGCCTCGGCGTTGACCAGCAGTTCGGACACGGTCGCGTTCAGGTCCCGGGCCATGCGCGCAACCACCGCGTAGCTCTCCGGGTGCACGGCGCTGGCATCCAACGGATTGGCCGCACCGGGGATGCGCAGGAATCCCGCCGCCTGCTGGAACGCCTTGGGACCCAGGCGCGGGACTTGCCGCAACTCGGCCCGGGCGCGAAAGGCGCCGTGCTCGTTGCGAAAGGCCACGATCTGGCCCGCCAGCACCGGCCCCAGCCCCGACACGTGCGTCAGCAACTGTCGGCTCGCGGTGTTGACGTCGACCCCAACGGCATTGACGCAACAGCTCACCACGTCGTCGAGGGCACGGCGCAGTTGTGCCTGGTCCACGTCGTGCTGGTACTGGCCCACGCCGATGCAGTTCGGGTCGAGTTTCACCAGTTCGGCCAGCGGATCCATGAGCCGTCGGCCGATGGACACGGCGCCGCGCACGGTCAGGTCCAGATCGGGGAACTCCTCGCGCGCCACCTCCGACGCGGAGTAGATGCTGGCGCCGCTCTCGTTGACCATCACAATGGCGATCGCGCTGTCCAGGCCGACGTCCCGCAGGAACTGTTCCGTCTCGCGGCCCGCGGTGCCGTTCCCGACTGCTGCGGCGGCGATATGGAAGCGCGCGCAGAGCTCACGCACTGTCTGTGCGGCGGCCTCGCGCTGTTTCGGTTCGTGCGGGAAGATGACCGTGTGGTGCAGCAGGTCGCCTTGCGGGCCCAGGCAGACCGTCTTGCAGCCGGTGCGCAGGCCGGGGTCGAGCGCCAGGACCGCTTTCCGGCCCAATGGCGGGGCCATGAGCAGCTCGCGCACGTTCTCGGCGAAGACGCGAATGGCCTCCGCCTCCGCGCTGTCCCGGATTTCGCGCCGCCGCTCGGTCTCCAGCGACGGCGCCAGAAGACGCTTGTAGCCATCCTGCAACGCCAGGGCTGCCTGCTCGGCTGCCGGCGTGGTGGTGCGGAGTACGCTGTTTTTCAGCAGCGCCAGGGCCTGGTCCTCGGGTGGGCGCAACGACAGTCGCAGCAGGCCCTGTTCCTCGCCGCGGCACATGGCCAGTACACGGTGGCTCGGCGCGCGTGACGCCGGCTCCTGCCAGGCGAAGTAGTCCCGGTACTTCTGGCCTTCTTCGTCCTTGCCCTTGACGACGGTCGAACTCAGCACGCCGGCCTTCGCGAAGAGCTGGCGCAGACGCTGACGCAGTCCCGCGTCCTCGCTGAAACGCTCGGCCATGATGTCGCGCGCTCCGGCCAGCGCGTCGTCGACCGTCGCGACGCCCTTGTCCGGGCACAGGAATCGCTGCGCTTCGCGGCACGGGTCGAGGCCGTCCTGGCGCAGCAACGCCACGGCCAGCGGCTCCAGTCCCTTCTCCCGGGCCAGCTCGCCGCGGGTGCGCCGTTTCGGGCGATAGGGCAGGTAGAGGTCTTCGAGTTCGGCGAGTGTGCCGGCATGGGCCAATGCCTGCTCCAGCGTGCCGGTCAGCAGTTCCCGCTCCTGCAGGCTTTTCAGGATCGCGCCGCGGCGCTGGTCCAGTACGGCAAGCTGCCCGAGTCGGTCGCGGATGGCCAGGACCTTGACTTCATCCAGCGCCCCGGTCGCTTCTTTGCGGTACCGCGCGATGAACGGCACGGTCGCGCCGTCCGCAAGCAAGGCCGCCGTGGCCTCCACCTGCGCGCCGCGCAACGCCAACTCCCGGGCAATCCGCTCTGCGTGTCGGTTCACAAGCGCTCCGTGCTTTACCCTTCGGAAACCTGAACTCTGCCACCTGAGGTCCTCGGGATGCAACGCCCGGAAATTGCACCACGGAGGCACGGAAGCACGGAGAAGAGCCTTGGTCGCATTACCCTGCCTCCGCCATGCTTTGGCTCCAACGTGTCTGTCGAGAAGACCGTTCCTTGGTGTTCACTTGGCCGGTGGTTCCGGCTGCCGCAACTCGAGTTGGCCTTCGCGCAATCGCGCCTGGGTCATCGCGATGCCCAGTTCTTGCTCGTAACGTCCGACCAGGCGCCACTCCTGTTCCGTCATCAATGAGACGGCGCAGCCGCCTTTCCCGGCCCGGCCGGTGCGGCCGGTTCGGTGCAGGTAGGCCAGGCTCTGAGTCGGGATGTCGAGATTCACGATGTGCGTGACGTCTCGGACGTCGAGCCCGCGCGCCGCCAGGTCCGAGGCAATCAGAACCGTGGCTCGTCCGGCGCGGAAATCATCCAGTGCCTTCTTCCGGTCCATCTTGTCGCAGGCACTGTGAAGGTCTGCCACGCGGATCCCATGGTACGCCAGCTTGGCGGTCAGGGCGTCGGCATGTTCGTTGCGGTGCACGAAAACGATGGTGCGGACCGGTTTCACCGCGTGCAGCAGCCGCCGCAGCACGTCGGGCTTGTCGCGTTCCTCGCAGACGATATAGAGGTGCTCGATGGTACTGACAACCCGGTTGCTGCCTGTGTGGACCCTGACCAGGCCGGGCGCCAGCGCGTCCGCCTCCTGCGAACTCTCTCTCTGTTCAGTGGCCGAGACGAAGATCATCTGTCGCTCTCGCGGGATGGCGCGGATGATCTGGCGGACGCCGTCCAGACTGTCGCCGAACAGCAACCGATCCATTTCGTCGATGACCAGCGTCTGGACCGTGTGGACCTTGAGCTTGCCCATGCCGATCAGTTCCCCGATCCGCCCCGGCGATCCCACCACCACCTGCGGCTTATCCTTCAGCTTTTCGAGTTGCCGCTTCATGGACACGCCGCCGATCAGCGCCTGGGCCCGAATCGCCAGGCCGGAATGCTGCGCCAGGTCGCGTGCCTGTTGGCCGATCTGCACGGCCAGTTCGTGCGTCGGCACGATGATCATGACCTGCAGGGCGCGAAGCGCCGGATCCAGGCGGCAGAACAACGGCAGCAGGTAGGCCAGGGTCTTGCCCGTGCCCGTTTCCGAGCTGATGTAGGCGCTCTTTCCCGCCATCACGACCGGGATCGCTTCGACTTGGATGGGGGTCGGTTCGGTGATGTCGTCCCGGGCCAGTGCCGTCTCCAGAACCGGCATCAAACCCAACTCTGTAAATCGCATGGTTTCTCCTTGATCTGTCAGTAAAGGCGGGGAATCGCGGCCCGTGGATCGGCCCGCAACAGATGCTAATGTATACCATGCCGTGTCAACCCGGTTTTCCCAGCCCTGGCTGTCGCGAAACAGGCCACGCGACACCGGCGAACCGTTCACGCCGGCGAGCCGGCGTGCGGGTGTTACACGGGTAGCAACGACGGGGGCGCTGCCCCCGTGCCCCCGCCGGGGGACGGCGTTGACTTCCCCCGGACCCCCTTCGGTGTTGCCACGTGAATCGGCCCGGCGGGGTACGCCGGGCCGATTCACGTGGCGAAGCCGTCTGTCGCAGATCCCGCGGGGCGCGGGCTCTGCGACAGAGTGGGAACGGGGTTTAGCGGTGCTCTGTGCCGACGCCGTGGTGGTGAGAGGGAATGCAGTCTTTGCCCTTTGCGGGGCAACGACATGCGTGCGAAAGACTTTCTCGTAATCAAGGTGCAGCCGTGGGGGCTGCTATCCGTTGTCGGCCTGCTGGCGGGCGCGGCAACCCTGGCGGGGTTCGCACGGGGGTTGCCCGAGCCGGTCCTGGTCCTGGGCGATCTGAACGCCTCGCCGTGGAGCAGCCACTTCCGGCGTTTCCTGCGTGACTCGGGCCTGCGCGATTCGGCGCAGGGCAGGGGTGTCCAGCCGACCTGGCCGGCGGGCATGCCGTGGCTCTGGATCCCGATCGATCACTGCCTGCACTCGCCACAACTCCAGGTTGTCGCCCGGCATGTTGGCCCCAACCTCGGATCCGATCACTACCCGGTCGTCGTCGACTTTGTCGTGAACCGCAAGTGACGCGGCGATAGCGTTTGCGGGCATGGGGTTCTGTTGGGGCGGCGTTGTTCGGGGCGCCAGACGCCATCCCGTGAGCCTGGCAACAGCCCTGCCAACAGCCTCAGAGCGCTTGCGTCAGTCCGGTTACCGGTATAATTTGTCTAAACCGCGGCAGGCCTTGAAAGCGGCTTGCTCGTCGACAGCCCAGGAGGGAAATCATGCGTCGACTCAGAAGACCGTTTACGCTGATCGAGTTGCTGGTCGTCATTGCGATTATCGCGATTCTGGCGTCACTGCTGCTGCCGGCATTGCAGGCGGCCAAGGACAAGGGCAAGGCGGCGCTGTGCGTGGCGAACCAGAAGCAATGCGTGCAGATCCTGACGCAGTACTCGGACGACTACGACCAACTGCTGCCCGTGGTGCGACATCTGGACACGGCGACCTGGTCGCCGTGGTGGGGTTGGCTGACCTACGCCAGCGACGGCAAGTACATCGAGACGCTCTCGATCGCGGTCTGCCCGTCGGTCACGAACCCAGGCACAGAGAGCAGCATCCGCGCCATTGGTCATTACGGATTGAACTACCGGCTGTACCGAGACGGTGTCTCGAGTTGGGCCTCATCGGGAAAGCAACTGCTCGAGGACGGCATCGTCTACGAGTTCATCTATACCAACCGGGTCTCGGATACGTCCGAACGGATCCTGGGCGCCGACACGATGGACACATGGCCGGACTATGAGAACAACGGCAAGTACTACATGTGCACCATTTTCGGGCCGTGGGTTGGCGGCAAGGCCGTCTGGCTGAAGCATCAGCGCATGGCCAATGCGTTCTTCCTCGACGGGCATGTCGAAAAACTCACGCGCGGCGAGTTTTCCTCCCGTCTCGGCGGCGCGCAGGAGTTCCGGTACTACTGAGGCGGGGCAACGCCTCTTGTCTTGGTCGTGCCTTACCCGGACCGCGTGAACGCGGGACTACCAGCCTGGCCGGCGATCGGATTCCTTACATGGGGTACAGTCCGTCGTCGTGCGAGGGGGCGCTCCAGCCTTTGCCCTCGGCGTCGGCCTGCTCGCCGAGCACGTCGCCCATTTCGGCCTCGATCTTCTCGGGGTCTTCACCGGCTTCGAGGCGGCGGACGACGTCACCCATCTCGCCGTCGAGTTTCTCGCCGGAGATCTCGCTCATGCGGCGCATGAGTCGGCCCATCTGTTTCGGGTCGTTCTCATCCATGCCTTCCGCGGATTCCATGAGCCGCATCATTTCGCGCTCGGCACGCGGATCCAGCGACTTGTCCGGAGCGCCGTCCGGCGAGTCGCCTTTCGCGCCGGCCCCGGGCGCGTCTGTGGCGCTCTTGCGGGTTGTGCCGCCGAGTGAGAAGCGGGAGAGCATCTTCTTCAGGTTCTTCGACTTGCACTTGGGGCAGGTCGGTTTCTTCTTCTCATCCGCGCTCTTGGCGAGAAAGCTGTAGACCCGGTTGCAGGCCGGGCAGAGGTATTCGTAGATGGGCATGGTTCGTCGGGCTCCGGGGCATCTCAGAGTGTTCAGGGTTCAGGTTGCGGCGGGGCGGACCGCTGTTTGACCGGTCTGACGCGTCCGATGTGTCTGATGCGTCTGAGCCGCTCCGAAGCATTGGGCTGCGGTCGGCTCGTCGCTTCACGCGAACTCGGCAAACTTCTTGTACAGGCTCTCCAGCTTGTTCAGGTAGTACGGGACGTTCTCGTCCCGCACATCCGGCTTGGCGTCGGCCAGGAGCTTGGCGGCGTCGCTGACCTTGACGCTCTTCTTCTCGCCCGTGACGTAGAACGCGACCTGGTCGCCTTGTCGGTACTCGCGCGCCGTGGCCTTCAGCGCCAGGTCGTAGGCGGCGCTGCGTTTGCCTTCGCCGGACTCGAGCTTCTGCTGGTAGACGCGCGGCGACTGCGACAGCGTTTCACGCTGTGCGAAATCCGTGATTGGGAGCGCGTGGTTGCGGATGGCGTCGGCGTACTTCTCGTTCAGTCCGGTCAGTTCGGTCTTGTGCCCGGTGAGGAGCAGTTCTACGGCCTCACGGATGAACCGGCGCTGGAACGGTTCGAGCCCGCGCGACTTCAGTGCCGCGCCGGTGATGCGGACCTTGCCGTCGTGGTCGAGCAACGCGTAGTTCTTGCTCTTGTACCCGAACATGGTCGCGTAGGTCGAGTCCAGGTCGACATCAATGCCGGCCGGGAGCGTGGCCTGGATTTTCTGCAGCAGCGCTGCGGGGTCCGCAACGCCAGGCGGCGGCACGAAGTAGATGCCGTCCGTGTCGATCTCGATGACGGTGGCGTTTTCGCGTTTCAGGAAGTCGACCATGCTCTGCAGGATCTCGCGGCCGCGCGCCGTGATGGTCTCGGCCATGTCGTAGTCGTTGAACGTGCCCTGCGAGAACCCGGTGTAGCCGTAGAACGAATTGATCAGTACCTTGAACGAACTCTGCAGCGCCTCGAAGTTCTCGCGCTGCTCCGCGACGGCATTGCGGGCCGACTGCTTGGCCAGGAGCCGGAACCGGCGCAGTTCGGTCAGGAGTGTGCAGAAGATACCGAGCGTGTCGACGCGCGGCGACATCTGCCCGGCAATAATGATCGAGGGGTACAGCGACTGCACGTCGACATGCCACACATTCTGGAAAATGCCGCTCTGCAGTGAGTCGGTCAGGCCGCCGCGGAAGTTGCGCGAGGCCTGCGGACTGGGAATGCTGGCACCGGCGCGCAGGTAGGCGGCCACCAGCATGGCGTCGATGCGCGCCGCATTGCCGCGCGTGACGCAGTTCTGGTACGAGAACGGCACGAGCTGCGCCTGGTAGAAGTAGCTCGGCGACAGCAGTCGGCTGACGGCGTCGGTCTCGCGCACGTCGTCCATGGCGTAGTCGCGCACCAGGTCGGGCTGGGTCTTGATCAGCTCGCCGATCTTTGACGGGTCGATGTAGGTGCGTTTCTTCGCCGCCACGCCGAAGTACTTGGCCACTGACTTCAGCCCGTAGCTGTCCAGGTCGCGGTGACTGACGTCGTAGAGCTGCACCAGGTGCATGGTGTCGATGATGTGGCGGCCGTAGATGTCGTAGCGCTGGTATGTCGAGGTGTGCTCGCCGGCCGTGAAACGCGATGAGCGCGAGGTGATGACGCTGCCGTCGCGGCCGAGCTTGAGTCTGACTTTGTGTCGCTTGCAGCGCGTTCCGATGTAGGGCAGGTCGAAGTTGAAGATGTTGTGCCCCTCGATCACGTCCGGATCGCGCTCGCGGACCCGTGCGACGAACTCTTGCAGCATCGCGGCCTCCGGCACGTCTGGACCGCCGAGACACCGTTCCCAGCCGGTGCTGTCGCGCATGGCGATGAGGATGATGCGGTCGTCGTCGCGCTCGGCATTGCAGAAATCGTAGCCGGGCGTCGTGACCGTTTCGATGTCGACCTGCATGCGACGCAGTTCGGCGAACGACATGTCGCGGAAGAGCCGCGCCGGCAGGAGCGACAGGAACTGCTGCGTGACGTCGCTGACGGCCCGGTACGGGGCCTGGGGCGAGGACGGACTGCAGCCGGTCTCGGTCCTGAGGTACTTCAGTCCGGCCTCGTGCGTTGCCTCGTCGGGGAAGTGCACCAGCACGTTGAGGATGCCCGAACCGTCGAGCTTGCGCCGCTCCACGCTGCCGGGCACGGCCGCGGCCAGGGCCTCGCCTGAAACCAGCAGCCACGGCCGGAACGGCGCCGTTTCAATCGTGACACTGCCGTCCGCGGCGCGGACATACAGTGACGCGGTCCCGTCGCTGTTCGGCTCGGCAGCCACCAGTCGCGTCCGGTCGCTTGGCGCCAGACGGCTCAGATCGATCATTTCGTCGGACATGGCATGGACTCCATCAGGAACGGTCACACGCAATGACCCCAAACCTAGGCCAGGACTTGCACGGCCGAGGCTCGTAGTTCCACGTTCACGCGGTCCGGGGGGGCGCGTGGTTGCGGAGAAAAGGAACCGCCCAGAGGCGGAACCACGGACGCGGACGACCCGCCTTCCCCCCCATCATGCGGACGCCCAAGTTGGGGGTATTACGGTCACACCTTTGGGCAGCGGAAAGATAGCCGGCGGTCGGTCGGTGCGCAACCGGGAGAACACATCGGGCAGGGCTGTTTCAAGATTCGTGACCGTCACGTGCGGCGAGTCCCCCCGGCGTGTCCCCACGCCGACCGTCGCGTGCAGTGAGTACCCCCGGCGTGTCCCCACGCCGGGGGGGGGGCGGCCTGAGGACAGGCCGCCCCTACCGGGTGTGCGCGGAGGCGTGGCCTTCCGAGACGCGGCGCCGAGGTTGCCGCCCGCGCCGCCGGCCAGGAGCAGCGTGCCGTCCGCGAGTCGGGCCAGAGCGCCCCAGTCGAACGTGAACGGGAGAATGCCCAGCGTGAAGGTGTCGGTGCCGGGGGCCCAGACCTCAAAACTGTCCAGCGCGGTAAACCCGGTGCCGTGCCCGCCGAACACCGCCAGCCGTGCGCTGGCGGCACGACCGTCGGCCGCCGGCAGCACGACCGCGCTGTGTCCCATCCGGGCTACGTTCATATCCGGCGCCGACCTCTTGACCGTCACCGGCGCAAAGGTGGCCGTAAGTGTACGGTCACGATCCATCACCACGGTTGCACTGGCCAGGGTTGCGGTGGAGTCCCCGGACCAGCCGGCGAACCGGTAACCGGTCGCACTGGTTGCCGTCACGGTCACCCGGGTGCCCGTCGCGTACGAGTGGTCCGCGCCCGCTGCCGGAACCGTGGTTCCGCCGCCAGCCGGGGACACGGTGATGTGCAGCGTCGGCGTGAAGGTCCCGGACTGGAGGATCAGGCCCTGCTCCCCGACCACGGTAAACCGATTCTCGGCGAACGTCACCCCCTGGAGGTCTGGCGGGTCCGCGCCGCCCACCCCGGTCTGCCGCGCGGTCCAGGTCGTGCCGTCGGTCGACGTCGCAACGCGGCAGTCCTGGCCGACGGCACAGAACGTGCCGTTGCCAAAGGCCAGGCCCTGTACGTTCATACCCGGTATCCCGACAAACTCGTCGCTCCACGCGATGCCGTCGGTCGAGGTGCGCACCGCCCCGTCCTTGCCGCCGGCCACGAACCGGTCGTTGCCGTAGACCACCTTCTGAAGATCCGTCAATCCAGGCGCCACCCGCTGCGCCCACGCCCACGGCCACGTACTGATTCGCGTCCGTGCGGCCGATGCCGAAGAGCGGCGACGTGACACCGGAATCGCGGACGGTCCAGGTATCGAGCCAGGCAGCGTGCACCGGCAGGACCAAGCCCGTGACCAGGCCGGTGAACGCAGTGAGGACCAGAACACGCCGGAGCGGGGCGGGCCATATATGCATGCAGACGTGCCTTTCAGGAGCAACCGAGAAGCACGGTGAGGCCGGGCGGGTGTATTCGTATGGTTTCTCGGGAAGCGCCCGTGCGTGGCCTTCTCCGCTTGCCTTGGCGGCGTTCGAGGCGCGCGATGTCGCGGGCGAGCTTCAGGATCCACTCGGGGAGGAACGGCTGGGCGGCGCGCGGGACCTGGATGTGGAAGCGTCGCATCTGGCCGGCCACGTCTCGCCGCTTTTCAAGCCCAGTTGTCCGCACGGAAGGGGGAGGCGGGCAGGCCGGCGACGTTGCAGAGGTTGCATCCCTCGGGGGTGTCGGCCCAGGCGTAGCGGACCGCCACCGGCTTGGGACATCAGGGCTCGACACCACGACCGTGTCGCCCTCGATGACGGCGCCGGCGGATTTGAAGAGCCGGTCGTCGCCAGCAATGTGGAACGTCCTCAGTCTGCCGTCCCGGGCGGTGAGGCCGCGGTCCGGAGTTCACTTCGCCTTGCGTCCGCGGCGGGCTGGCTTTGCGGGTTTGGGTGGGGTGTACTCGCGCCGGAGGGGGCCGACGTAGATCTGACGCGGCCGCTGCAGTTTGAACTCCGGGTCGCTCATGGCTTCGCGCCAGTGTGCGATCCACCCCGGAATACGGCCGAGGGCGAACATCACGGTGAACATCGATTTGGGGATGCCGATGGCCCGGTAGGTCAGGCCGCTGTAGAAGTCCACGTTGGGGAAGAGCTTGCGCTCGAGGAAGTAGTTGTCGGCCATGGCGCGCTCCTCCAGTTCGGTGGCGATGTCCAGCAGGGGGTCGCGCTCCTCCATTGCCTTGAGCACGTTGGCGTAAACCTCTTTGATGATCTTGGCGCGCGGGTCGTAGCTCTTGTAGACGCGGTGTCCGAACCCGTAGAGCGGTGCGTGCCCTGCCTTGGTCTTGTCCTTGGCTCGCTCGATGTACTTCTTGACGTCGCCGCCGTCGCGCTGGATGTCTTCGAGCATCTCGATGACCGCCTGGTTGGCGCCGCCGTGGAGCGGCCCCCACAGCGCGCAGATGCCGGCGGACACGGCGGCATAGAGGTTGACTCGGGCGCTGCCCACCAGGCGCACCGTCGAGGTGGAGCAGTTCTGCTCGTGGTCGGCGTGCAGGACCAGCAGGACGTTCAGTGCCCGCTCCACCTCCGGCTTGACCTCGTACGGCCGCACGGGCGAGGAGAACATCATGTTCAGGAAGTTGGCGCAGTACTTCAGGTCGTGGCGCGGGTAGACGAACGGCTCGCCGATCGACTTCTTGTAGGAGAACGCGGCAATGGTGCGGATCTTGGAGAGCAGCCGCGTGGTGGCCATGTCGATCTCCTCCTCCGGGCTGTTCTGGGCCAGTTCCGGGTAGAAGGTCGAGAGCGACACAACCATGGCGGACAGGATGGCCATGGGATGCGCATGCTCGGGGAAGCTGTAGAAGAAGTGCCGCATGTCCTCGTGAATCATGGAGTGCCAGTTCAGCAGTTCGGAGAAGCGACTCCGCTCCTCCTGGCTCGGGAGCTGCCCGTGGACGAGCAGGTACGCGACGTCCACGAAACGGAAATTCTCGGCCAGCACTTCAATGGGGTAACCGCGGTAGCGCAGGACCCCGCACTCGCCGTCGAGGAAGGTGATGGCGCTCTTGCAGGAGGCGGTGTTCTTGTAGCCGTAATCGAGCGTGACCAGACCGGTCTCGGTGCGCAGATCACCGATGTCGATCGCGCGTTCGCCTTCGCTGCCCTCCACGATGGGGAGTGACAGCGTCTTGTCGCCGATCCGTAGTTCGGCGGTCCCGGCATGACGGATTTGTGTCATGGTCAACCTCTCTGCTCGGCCAGGTTCCGTTTGGTGCTGGCCACCCACAGCCTGCCTTGCTGGCGAAGGCCTTCACGTTCACGGGGCAGAAGATAGCCCGATGGGTGGGGAAGTGCAAAAGAGCGCCGGTAAGCCCTTCGGGGGAGGTCAGCCCTGCCCAGGCGCGAGCACATTGCCCCGGGGCTGGCCGTTCACCTGTCGGCGGCTGCGAAACGCCAGGAACGGCACGGGCGACGCACCCGGATGTTGTCGCCGTCCGGACGCAGGCTGTGGATCCACGCGGAGGTGTCAATCAACTTCATTGGGGGCCTACCCCTGCTTCCGTTGCTGTTCCAGTTCGGTCACCGTCAGCAGATTGCCGCACGTGCCGAGATGCCGCGTCAAGCCAGCCATGCGCTGCCGCCGGTTGAAGTCGGCCAGGGCCGTGACGACCGCCTGGCGCTTGGTCTTCGCCCGCGTGAACCGCATGGCATCCGCCAGCTCTTTCTCCGGAATATCAATCGTCGTCTTCATGCTTCCAATCCATGGTTATTCGGATTCCCTGTCAAGTCATGAAGGATTCTTGGGGTGACGCGTCAGTCGCGGGTGGAGACGCACGGCGGCAGGCATCCGGCCGATGTCCACCCCCGACCTGTCCCCCCGACCATCGACCCACGACACTCGTCCCGCTTCCCCTCACGGGCTCTTGCCGGTGATGGCGTAGTAGACGATGCCGACCAGCATGGGGATGAGGCGGGCGGCGACGTCGCCGGCGATGATGCCGATCATCAGCGGCTTGAGGTTGTTGTAGAGCCGGCCGCCGCCGTACTTGCTGACCAGCGTCTTGATGAGCCAGCCGATGAGGAACGAACCGCCCATCAGGCACGCCTGGTAGCCGCCGAGGAACACGAACATGACCGGGTGCAGCGGCCACCACGCGAAGCGCAGTCGGCAGATGCCGATGCCCAATGCAAGGGCCAGGGCGACCAGGAACGCGGTCACGCAGGGCCAGTTCGGCGCCATGTGCGTGAAGCGCTGCCAGCCGTGCAGGTTCTCTGAGATCTCGAGAGTGCCCTGCGCCGTGAGCTGCTGCTTGATCATGACCATGTTCTCGAACGTGAACGTGGAGAGCATCCGCGGCCAGCCCAGGCTGGTCTGCATGCCGCCGACGTCGTACTGCCAGTACAGCGTGACCGGAATGCAGATGACGGTGCAGAGCACAAGCGTGAGCAGGGCCCAGCGGCTGAGCTTGGCCACGCTCTCCCCCGACACGTCCACCAGCTTGAAGGCCTGCACGGCGAACGGCATGGGCGCCCAGCCCGGCGCGGCCAGCAGCACGGCGGAGACCAGGAACATGATGACGAGCATCTGCGGGCCCAGTGCCGTGGACCCGAACAGGCCCCAGATGATGGCGCACGGGAAGATCTGCGACCCGATGTGGAACGCGCCGGTCTCCGCAATGGTGCGGCTGACGACGATCCAGACCATGAGCGCGATCAGGGTGTAGAGCACCGCCAGTTGCCAGTCCAGCCCGACCAGCACGAGTTGGGCGGTGAACAGGACGGTCCCGACCAGGAACAGGCGCATGCTCCAGACGACGTGGCTGTCGATGGGCTCGGCGGTCTTGAGCCCGACGCCGCGCCGGAGTGTGTTCCAGTAGTAGTGGCGGCCGCTGTACAGCAGCATCAGCAGGATGCCGAAGTAGCCGCCGCAGAACAGGTATGACTCCGGTTTGATGGACATGTGGTTTCCGCCTTGCAGGCTGATGCCGTAGCTGGCCAGCATGCCCATGACGGTGCAGACCACGAACGGCATGAACCCCATCGAGAAGGAAATGTCCGAGGCCAGGAAGTACGCCAGGCCGATCACCGAGAAGATCAGGCTCGGCCGCAGCAGTAGCCAGCCCCCGCCCAAGGTCAGGTTCGGGAACAGCGGCGCCAGACCGGTGAAATCCAGGTAGGTCTTGACCGGAATGAGGAACTGCGGCAGCCACCGACACAGGTAGTTGTTGAACTGGATGCAGAAGATCAGGCCGGCCCCGATCCAGAACATGCGGCTGCGAAACACCTCGCCGTGTCCTTCTCCCTCGCCCGGCAGCAGGGCGTGCGTGAAGGTCTGGATCGGGTAGGGTAGCTGCTCGTGGTGCGCCCACTGCTTGTGGAACACGACTGCGAGCCCGAGCAGCCCAAGCGTGATGGACAGTCCAAGCGGGATCCAGAATGCCAGGGTGCGCGTCCACGCGAACCACGGCACCTGGTCGACGCGGATGTGCTGCTTGCCCTGGCCCATGCCGACCACGTAGCCGGTCAGGACGGTGTCCTCCTGTTGACTCACGTCGGGGAGCATTTGTTTCGGGGGCAGCTCGATGACCCGCTCGTTCGTCCAGCCGGGTTTGACCTTGGCGTCATGGTTCGGCAGCATGATAATCGAGGGCATGATCTGCCACAGCCCCCAACTCGGCACGCCGCCGGCAATCAGTGCGATGGCGCAGACCACGGCCAGTTCGCGGCCGCTGAAGACCCAGCTCTGTCGCAGCCGGCGCAGCAGCGGGTTGGCGAGCAGCAGGAAGAACACCAGCGAGCCGTACACGATGGTCGGCATCAGGTTGTCGATCAGCGCGCCCTGCCGGATCACGCAGTCGTTGAAGAAGCAAAACGCCGCGATGACAACCGCCGCGAACAGTCCGAAGAAGATGCTGCGAAAAGTCATCGGGTTCGTTCCCCTTGCGTGGGACATGCTGGCGACCGGACTCCCAGACCGCACCGACCGCACCGACCGCTGCCGACAGCAATCGACCGCTATCGATCGCAATCGGCGGCGACCGGACCTGAGGACCTGTTCCGTCTTCCCGCCCACGACGGAGGCATTGCGGTGCCCAAGCCGGGCCGGGGTGTCGGGCGGTGTCCCTTGGCTACTCCACCAAATCGCCGATCAGCATGACGGCGCCGGCGTACCAGGTCGTGCCCTGGTACTTGGCGGGGTTCTTCTCCATGTCCGGGCGGTTGTGTTCGAACAGGATCTTCATCTTGTCCGGGACTTCGGCGTCCACCGTCACGGTGACCGTGTGCACGGCGTCCGGGAGTCCGGCGCCGATGCCGAGGCTGGCAATCCGGTGGTAGGTGCAGTACGGATCGATGCGATTGACGAACTTATCGGGTTGGTCATCGAGCTTGACCTTGACGCGGCCGCAGTCCGGACCGAGCAGGTCGTAGACTCCGACGTTGATGCCCTTGAACTTGAACGTGATGCTCTCGCCGGGGTTCGTGGCCTTCCACAGTTCGGCCATCCGGTTCCCGAACGCCTTGGCGAGGTTGTCCTTGGCCGGGTCGAGTTTCACCCAGCCGGTGCTCATGGTGGTACGGCTGAGCGGCACCATCTTGGCCGCTTCCCAGTTGTCCGCCACCAGCGGCGCGCCGAGCGTGTGCGGGCCGGGCTTGGCGTCCGGCAGCGCGGCGATCTGCTCCATGCAGCGGGCCACGACCTGTGTGTAGACCTCGTGCCCGGTGTCGACCAGTGGGTGCACCCCGTCCTCGCTGAAGAGCATTTTGCCCGCCATCGCGGCCTTCTCCGCGTCGGTCTTGGGCTGCTTGCCCTTGAACACGAGCTTGCCGTCCTTCTCCATCTTGGCGATCTCCAGGCCCATGTGGATGGACGGGATGCCGTAGTGATCGGCGAGCGCTTCCATGGCACTGGCGGCGCGCGGGTACTTGCCGTTCTTCAGGTCGTTGAGCATGCCGTCGTGGGCCACGGTGTAAACGTAACAGATGTCCATATCAGGCAAGGCCTTCCACGACTGACGGATGATCCCCTCCATGCTGCGGTGAATGCTGGCCGGGTCGCAGCCGCCGTCATTGACCGCGAACTCGACGAACGTCATGTCCGGCTTGAACTGCAGCACGTCATGGTCGCAGCGGAACACGCCGAGCTGCGAGCCGGTACCGCCGATGGCCGCGTTGACTTCGCTGATCTTCGCATTCGGGTACTTGTCCTGGAACCACTTCAGCGTCTTGACGCGCCAACCGCCCGCGGCTGTGATGCTGCCGCCGAAGTACGCGATCTTGATCTCCTTGCCCGCCTGCAGTTTGGCGAAGAAGTTCGGCAGACCGCCGCGCGGCGTGAACTCCACCGCGTCGCGCAACGGGTACTCCGGTTCCGCGGCCATGAGCGATACTCCCAACGCCATCGTCGATGCGATCATGGTGAAGGTTCTCATCCTGACACGCCTTTCCTTCTCGCTGGCCTGTTTGTACCGAGCCGTCCTGCCGCCGGGCGTTGCCGGGCGGCGCGGTTGGCGGTCCTTCGTTTCCGTGTGCGGTGTGAAGTCTAGCCCGTGCAGGCCGGTTTTCCAGCGTGAGGAGCGTGTTCGGCAGGGCTGTTTCAAGATCCGGCGCCGCGTCTCGAAAGGCCACGCCTCCGCGCACACCAAGTAGGGGCGGCCTGTCCTCAGGCCGCCCCCCCCGGCGTGGGGACACGCCGGGGGTACTCACCGCACGCGACGGTCACGGATCTTGAAACAGCCCTGCGTGTTCGGCGGATTGAGGCGCAACGCAACGGTCGGGGACGTTGGGGGCGCAGGCCGCCGGGTGTGAAGGGGAAGAAGCATCGGCGGAGTCGTTGGTCGCTCAGCCAGTTCACTTGCCGCGTGAGGTGTGTGTGTGGCGGCAGGTTGAGTGAGGAACGGCCTTGTCAACGGATGATCGGGCGGTTTGCGGCCGGGGCGCCTGACGCTTTCGTCCACGGGGCAAGCCCGTGACAGTCGGTGGGTGTGGAGTCTGGAGAGCTGTGTCGCGGGGCAAGCCCGTGGCTGACGGCAGAGCAGCAGGTTCCCCGCCGTTGTGTCGTGCCTTAGGGCTTGCGCCACTTGGTGTGGTTGGCCAGGACGTCGCGTTTCCAGGCCAGGACATTGTTCGGCAGAGCGTGCCCGTCGACGTAGCCGACATTCGTGCGGGCGCCGGTGCCGGTGCCCGCGCCGTGGCAGGTCCTGTAGGTCTCGATGAAGTTGCCGTGAATCAGGTTCTGCGGGCCGCCGCCTTCGTACCAGCGCACGGCGTCCTGCCAGAGCGGGATCAGGTCCGGGGTCATGCGCAGCGACGATTCCGGTTGTCCCTCGAGGAGATACGCGGTCGAGTTTCGGGTCGTGACCGTCAGGCTGCAGAGGTACCCAGAGTCGTCGGCGGTGGTGGACGGGTCGAAGGCGATTTTCATGCCGGTGCAGCGCCAGGTCTCCCAGTTGCCCACGTACGCGTTCACCCGCTGATGCACGAAGGCGTTCTGGACCGGGCCGGGCGGAGTGACCGAGCCGGTGGTTCGGTTGGCGTGCCAGCCTTTGTCGTTGCCGGAACCACCCGGGGGCAAGACGGTGTTGCAGCAGGAGTTGGGGTCCTCGGTGACGCGGTTCCCGGAGTCCATGGTTGCCACGGGAAAGCGCTGGTCGTATTCACCCATGTAGCAGGCGGTGCCAACCAGGATCTGCTTCACGTTCGCCATGCAGCTAGACTGGATCGCCTTGTCCTTGGCCTGCGACAGCGCCGGCAGCAGCATGGACGCGAGGATCGCAATGATGGCGATGACGACCAGCAACTCGATGAGCGTGAAACCGCGAATCCTTGGCTCCTCCGATGTGCACGTTAATCGCATGGGCATGACCTCATCAGGCGGTTGGCAGATAGATATTTGCGATGTCGTCGAGGAGACTATACCCCACGTCTCGCGCTACGGCAAGGGAAGTGCCGGCTGTCTCGGCTATGCGTCAGCGCCCCCGGCCGGCAGACCGGC
>Ga0156402_1260_pt1 | contig 40183 bp, 33 predicted proteins | sample RifOxyA3_FD_108045 | JGI IMG/M metagenome (GOLD analysis project Ga0156402, IMG submission 108045) | Lentisphaerae bacterium RIFOXYA12_64_32 | reverse complement strand
GCCGCTCCGACCACTTTCCGCGTCAGCCCAGGTCAAACTTCGACCTTATCTCCACCCGCAACTGACGCATTACGGAAGACGCCTGCATCGCGTTTGACATTGACTCGGCGTCCGTGTAATTTCTCTGTGCGTCAAGGGAATCGCGTTCGGGGACCGGACGGCGGGTGCCGTCCGAAGAAACAGGCCTGTTCTGCTGCCTTCCCCGCGACCCGCGGGCAACCGAACGCAGCGAAGGTTACCCTTGCAGACCGGAACCTGGGCCTTTGTCTCTAATCTTTGTCTCTAATCTTCGTCTCTTCCCCGCAGAGGAGATTGAGCTATGCGCTCCCGATGCTTCACACTCATCGAACTGCTGGTTGTCATTGCGATCATTGGGATCCTGGCGTCAATGCTGCTGCCGGCGCTGCAACAGGCCAAGGACAAGGGAAGACAGGCGATCTGCCAGGCAAACCTGAAGCAGCTCGGGCTCAGCCTGGCGTGTTACGTTCAGGAAGCCGACGACTACTACCCTGACGCACGGTACTACGCCGTGGCCAACCCCGGCGACCCGAACCCCTATCCCCTGATCTACGAATATCTCGATTCCTACATCGGCGGCGCGCCCACCATCTGGCTCTGCCCGATGCGCAATGGCAAGTGCCGCGGCGGCAAGGATACACCGTTCACCTACAACAGCCGCACCTACCGCGTCTACCCGAACATCGGCTGGAACGAGAACCTGAAGATCCAGAAAACGACCAAAGTCACCAAACCCACCGACACCGCCGCCATCACCGATTGCTCGCACCCGATCTGGTCCAGCCACGTGGACCGCATCGCCTGGGCCAGCAGCGATGATCAGGTCCTGTATCCCGTCGTCGCCGGCGCCGGCGGCACCTTCATGAATCCCAATTTCTCCCGGCATTCAGGCGGCGAAAACATCAACTGGGCTGACGGCCACGTCTCGTGGATGACCTCCCTGAGCATCCACATTGCCGGCAACGCCCGCATCACCCAAGTGACACGCTGACCGCCAGGCGCGTCCGGGCTCGACCTCACACCTGCGATTCCCCCGCCGGTTCCGCCGCTGAACGTTGGGCGTCGCCGTTGAACGTTTACGGCCCGGCACAAAGCGCCGCCATCATCTCTGGTTACTGGAGGGGCTGGACGCCAGGTCGCGTGAACTGGCAGGGGGGCGGACGGCTGGGGATACACGGTAGGGTTTCACCCCATAGCAAGCGGCCCGGCCACGGCCTACAGTGGTCAAAGTGACAAAGCCAAGCCGGCAAACCAGTCGGGAACGGCAGAATCAGTAGCACTCAGGAGAGGCGGATTGGACCGATGAAGCACACGAGGACCTTCTTGGTCAAAGGTGAGCACGGATTACACGCGCGGTCGGTCGCCGAACTGGTGCAGGTCGCCATGGCATTTCAAGCCGACATCGTGTTTTCCGGCAATGGCGTATCCGCGAATGCGAAGAGCATCCTGTCCCTTCTGCTGTTGGGGGCCGTCAAGGGCACAGAACTGACGGCCACTGCTGACGGTACCGACGGGAGTGACGCTTTGCTCGCCATCGGACAGACGAGTTGTCTGTCTGGATTGACGCCGTAGATCTGGAATGACCTCGAAGTCAGCCACTTTCTTTTGATGTAGAGGGACGATACACATGGTCTGCAGCGAAGATGCCATGAAACTGTACATGAAGCTGGTTTCCCAGCACCCTCTGATCACCCGCGAAGAAGAAGTGCAACTTGCGCTGGAGGTCCGGAAAGGGTCGGAGACGGCCCGTCACAAGCTGATTCGCAGCAACCTCAGGTTGGTCGTGAAAATCGCGCATGACTTCACGAGCCGGGGGCTGCCGCTCATGGATCTCATATCCGAAGGCAATATCGGGCTGGTGCGGGCCGTCGAAAAGTTCGACCCTGCGAAAGGCGCGAAACTGAGCAGCTACGCCGCCTGGTGGATCAAGCAGGGCATGCGCCGGGCATTGGCGAATCAGGGCCGGACCATCCGTATTCCTGTGCAGTCCGCGACCAAGATCGCACGGATACACGCCACCCGAGCCCGACTCCGCGACCAACTCGGCAGGGAGCCGACGGATGCAGAAACGGCTTCAAGCGCCCATCTCTCCACGCGAACCGTTGCGGGGCTTGGGTGTGTGAAGGTGACCGCCATCTCACTGGACGCACCGCTCCAGGAGGGGGAGACCGGGGAGTTCCAAGGTGTCATACCCGATGAGTCTGTGCCGGTTCCTGACAAGACCGCCTGCGACGCGGAGATGCGGTGCCGGATGCTAATGTTGGTGGATGGCTTGGACCAGCGCGAGCGTACGATCCTGACGCTTCGTTTCGGACTGAACGGAGCCCCCCCACGCACCTTGGATGAAGTCAGCCGCGTGGTCCGTCGAACCAGGGAACGCATACGCCAGATACAGAACACAGCACTGGCGAAACTCCACGCGCTGCTCGAAGAAGATCCATCCACGGGTGTTCATCTGGCATTTCAAAGCGATCTTCAGTCTTCCGAGAGGAACCCACGAGTACAAATTCGTCGTGAACAACCTCTGGTCCAAAGACCAAAATACCGGGACGGGGCTCCGAACACCTACGGCTCCCCGAACAGCCTACTGCATGCCTGACCGGCCGTTGGGCGGGATGGTGCAAATCGCAACGGTTGGATCATGTCCCGGAAGCCGCCCAACCGAATGGGGAATATGCTGCACCGCGGTTGCTCTGGTGCAATTTGATTCGACCTGTGCAATGAGCGGAGCAGTGTGGTGCCAGCCCAGGCCGGCCCCTCCTGACAGGCGGTACCGCGGGCGGCCCCCCGCCCGCCATACGAGTCTTGTTCTACGTGGGCGCCGAGAAGCGGGCGGGGGACCGCCCGCGGTACTGTCGGAAGGTGACGGGGCCTGATCCCCTTATTGCACAGGTCGATATGATTTGGGCCACATGCTGACCGTGAAGCGTGAAGTCATGCAAATCTGTTGCCAGCGCTTGATCGTCCTTGGCCGCCAGGGAATACGCGTCCTTCTTCCATTTCGTGTACCTACGGCAAGAGCGGGGCGCGGAATAGTGACTGCGGGACTACGGCTTGGCGCGTTGTTTGCTTTGGCTGGGGCTCTCCAAGGTTGCATCTGCATACACTCGGCAGGCTACCGCGCCTCTGAGAACGGCGAGCCCGAGGAGTACGAGTACAGCGATGTGCGGGACCGCAATTGGGCACTGGGCGCGGGCGCGCTGCAGGCCATTGCGGGACTGTGTCTCCCCAGGGAGAGCGAGAAGACGGAGAAGTTGCACTTCGACCAGGAAACCATCGACGCCGTGATGAACAGGCACTGACGGCTGGTGTCCGTGGCTCGGATCCGGACGGAATCTTCCCCTTCCGGCTGTTGGAATAACTGGAGATGCTGGAGAAGGCTGGACGTGAGGTCCAGTGAACTGACAGGAGTGAGGGGGGGGCGGGATACACGGTAGGGTTTCACCCCATAACAAACGGTCCAGCCACGGCGTATAGTGGTTACAAAGGCAAAGGACAAACCTGATGGCAGAAGAGAGGAGCCGGAACCGCCAGGAGGCCCTCAGTTCATTCTGGTCCGAAAACAATAGAGAGTAACAGAGGTGACTTATGAGCAGATTCCCTTCATGCTGGGCGACCGCAGCGTTGCTGGCACTGGCAATGGTTCTGGTGTCTTCCTCGGCAAGTGCGAGACTGTGCGCGAACTGTGCGGGCAAGGCGTTTATCATGAACATGGGCAAGTGCGTCATTTGCGGCGCGGCTACGACGAGCGGCGGGCACAAGCTCTGCACGGCGTGTTCGACGGCGCAAAACCAGTGCCAAGCCTGTCGCGCCACCCTTTCGGCCGTTCCACCGATCGTGCCACCGGTTGCCGCACCGGTCACGAGAGTTAAGCCGGCAGATCAGCCTGCTGCAGCCGTACCCGCCGCGCCTGCGGGGAAGTGAGATCACGGAATGGCGAGGTCACGTTGACCGGCACATGCTGTCCCAGAAATAACCAATCGATGGAGGAAAACCCGCGACAATGGAAAAAGCGGGGTGGTGGAATAAGACGGAAAGGAGCGAAAGAATCATGTTACACACACTTGCGGTTGTGCTGATCATCTTGTGGCTGCTCGGGCTTATCACCGGCCACACGATAGGTTCGTTTATTCACATCCTGCTGGTTATTGCAGTCATCATGGTACTCGTGAACCTCATTTCCGGCCGCAGACGGTCAGCGTAAAGATCGGGTTATCTTCCGGCGACCACACCGCCGGGCGTCACAACAAACTCATCACCATAGCCGGCGTGGTGTTCCGGTTGGCGGGCCTGGCTGATCCATTCAAGGGCGTGCCACGTTACGAGGTTCATCACGAGAGCAGGAACAACTTGGAGGTCGCCGACCTGCGGAAGGTGTGTTCGACGGCTACCGGCGAAATGCGCCGGCTCTATGCCATTGCCCTGTTCACCGGCATGCGGCTGGGGGACTGCGCCACGCTGAAGGAGGACATTCGGCAGGGCCGGGTGTGCAAGCTCACGGCCAAGACGCACAAGGAAGTATCCTTCCCGGTTCACCCAGAACTCACCGCCGTGTTGAACGAGGTTCCAGAGCAGGACCGAACCGGCTACATCTGCCCCGCCTTGGCTATCGCCGCCGGCGCTCCGTTTTCAAAGCCCGTTGACCCGGCCGCCAGGCCTTGACGCCGCAGGCAAGCCGGTCATGCTCGTGGGTTCTTCCACCGTTCAGGTTCTACCCAAACTCAAGCCGACCCTGGTGGGTGTCACCGGTTGTCTTGAGCACGTGATTCTGAAGGTTGACTATCCTCGCCAGGCGGTCACTCTCGTCGTCCCGTAATCCTCTCCTCCACCACAGTGGCCCCCGGTTGGCACATGTTTCGCCTTGTGTCTTCCCGCGCCATCAACCCGCCCGGATAGTGGTCCTGGCGATGCGGACCATGACACCCGCCGGGCGCCTGGCCCTGGCCCGCGTGACGCTGTGCCGCCATAGCGTGCTTTTTCTCTGTTCCGACCCTTGCGACCTGCCCGGAGACCGCCCCCGCCGGCTGGATTGACCCGCGCAGCCGTTGCCGGAAACCATGTCCACCGACGGGATGGTGTAGTTACTATTCCGGAGATTGTTACTACAGTGGGTAGTTCCTGCCTACCATGCCGACCGACTTGTTCAGACACCGAACCCCGTCATGCCACCCGACGTTCGCCCGACCACCTTCGGGACCACAGGGGGGCGCTTCCGGCGTCATTTTCAGAGGGAAAACGGTGTAGTAGGAATTCGACAGAATTCGCGTCAAAACGGGAAAAGCACGGTAATGCAGGGCAGTGCACGGCAGAGCGGTTATATGGAGCGGGCGATGGGAATCGAACCCACGTGGCCAGCTTGGAAGGCTGGCGTAACCGTGAGTGTACATACGCTTTTTGCTTCTCGTTTGTTGCACTATCGCCGGTCCGGTTGTATGGTATTGTCAACAGGCAACCGATAGCCTCAGATAGGCACAACCGGAGGGCGAAAACATGAGCGTGGCAAAGCGGGGAGAGTGGTATCACTTCAGGTTCAAGGTGGGGGGCGTCCTCTCGACGGGAGTGTGCCGGAACCCCGACGGCAGCAAGACCCGCACGAAGGAACCGGCGGAAGCGTACGAACGCCAACAGCGGCGGCTCGCGGAAGGCCTGGCGGCACAGAAGACCCAGGCCGCAATCGTCGAGAACTACCGCGACGTCATGGCCGGCGGCAAGCGCCTGGCCCTGGCAGATGCCTGGAAAGCCTACCTGGCCAAGCCCCGCCGGCGGCAAATGCGCGAGCGCCACCAGGCTATGGTCAAGGGCCGGTGGGAGAACTTCCTCGCCTTCCTCCGAGACCAGTATCCGGAAATCCAACACCTTCAGGAAGTCCGGCCCGAGCACGCCGCGGCCTACATCGGGCACATTCGGACCCGGGGCCAGTGGATCCCCGCCGACGTTCGGGAGTTCGCGAGTAAGTTGGACTGGTCGATAGGCGCCGTTCTCAGGGCCATCGCCAATGGCGGCAAGTACCCCGAGACGGGAAGCACAGAAGAGAAGTTGGCCTACCTCTCCGAACAGCGGCAGAAGCGCGCCAAGAAGTGGGGCAAGAACAGGGTTGCGACCTACACTGACGAGGGTGTTCAACTCAGCACCGCGGCACAGAATAACTACCTCGCCACGTGCGCGGCCGTGTTCGCCGCCGTGGGTGAAGAGGCCGGCGTGTATGACCCGCCATTCAAAGCCATCACGAAGGTTGAGAACGCGCCTGAAGAGCGCGAGGCGTTCACGCCCGAAGACCTGAAGTTGATCGGCGGCAAGGCTACCGGGTGGCTGTATCACCTGTTCATGGTGGCGACGAACACTGGTCTGCGCGAGGGCGACGTCTGCACGCTACGCTGGAGCGAAGTTGACCTGGCCGGCGGCTGGATTCGACGGCGCATGCTGAAGACCGGGAAGCGCGTCGAGATACCGATACTGCCGGCGCTGGCCAGGCACCTGCGAACCCTGCCCAAGGACGGCGAGCACGTTTTCCCCGAACTTGCAGACCGATACGAAAATCACCGGACGTCCATCGGCTGCGCCGTGAGTCGGTTCCTGGCGGACCTCAAGATTGAGACCACGCGCGAAGTCCCCGGCCGGACCCGGGCGGTGTCCGTGAAGGATGTTCACTCCTGCCGGCACACGTTCTGCTACCTCGCCGCGCTGAACGGCGTGCCGTTCCCGATCGTTCAGGGCGTCGTGGGCCACATGGATTCGGCCATGACCCGCCGGTACATGGACCACGCGACGGCAGACGCCAAGCGCGACGCGTTGAAGGCCATCCCGGACTACTTGAGCAACGGCAACGGGACCGCAGTCCCCGCCCTTCCCCCGGCGCCGAACACACCCCGGGCCGAACTCCACCGTCTGGTGGACCGGCTCAGTGATGAGATGGTCGAGGCGGCGAGAGAAGCCCTGGCCCGGCTCGTGGAGTGAGGGTGACGCCCCCGTTTCGGCATGCGGGCCGCTGGTGCTTCAGGAGAGTTTGGACATGGATACAGGGGCGCCCAGCCGGCCCCAAGGGGGGAGTGGCAAGTTCACCATGAAGGGGTGCTTGCAGGGCCTCGCCTCGCCTCGCTCATGCCGGCGGAGCTCTTCAAGAAAGTATCGGTGAGTCTTCTCGCTATCCTCCAGAAGCCAGCCTATCCATCGTCTGAGTTCATCCGGAATCCTGGGATCCGAAGGAGCCTGCAGAAGGAAGGCACCGACCTTCTGTTGGTACGCAAGGCACTCCCTGCAGTGGCACAACTGGAGAGAACCGGGAACAACTCGGCCCTTCTCCTTCCCCTCTCTCGCCCGGAGTGAAGAGAGATCATGCAGGGGGCTCTTGAGACCCTTGCGGTGGTACTTCTCCTTGCATGACCTGGTACAGAAGAAGTCCTTCCCGACGTACTTCGACGGGATAGGTTTTCCGCACTTGACGCACTTCGTAACAGGCGGCACTGCTTCCTGTTGTGGAGCGTCATGCTTGACTTGCTGCCTTTCGAGCATATACTAATTATAGCTCGTTTATCGAGTCCCAGCAAGGGGCCGGTCCCCTTTCACCCTCCGGGGCTGGGTGCGACAGAACCGCGCGGCCGATAGGCGGTGGTTCGAGGACAAGCCTGTCCTTGGACTGCCGCTTTTGGTTTTCAGGGGCAGGCACCGTCGAAGGAGCCGCCCCATGCCTCGCCACAGGAAGTGCCCGCCGAACCCGCCAACGGCCCCAGACTGGGGGACCACGCAGGACGTCAAGATCCGGTACCGCGTCCCGCGCCAACTGCTGTTCGCCCTCAACGTCCCGTCCATCCGCACCGGTGGTTGCCAGCAAGCGCGCCATTATTGGCACCTGCCATCTGTCGAGGCTGCGCTGGCCAAAGCCCGGACGGGAGGTGTGGCATGAGCAGCAACACTCCCGCAGTCATCCCCGACGCCATCCGCCAGGCCATCGAAGCCATAGCGGCCCCCTACGGCGGCCTTTCCGCGCTGACGCGCCCTGCCGTGGATCCCCTGCCCATCGGTCTTGAGTCGGTCACCAAGGCAGCCAAGCGCCTCGATTGCAGCACGGCCACCGTGTGGCGCTTGATCGCTGCCAAGAAGCTTCCCAAGGTGCTTCTGGGGCCGCGCACGGCCCGAATCCCGAGCGATGCGATCGACGCCTTGATCGGAGGTGGGAAGTGAATGCCACCCATCCCGAAAACGCGACGCCCGCCACCGGTGAGACAGTGACGGGCGCACAGAACATCTTGGTTAGCAGTACCATACGCCCGCGCTGCCGCAAGTGCAAGCGGTTCATCAGCAACAGGAGTTGTTCTACGTCCGGCCGGCTCGGGGACGTGGGCCTGGGTCTCTGCCTCTGCGACCGGTGTTTACGTCGTGCCGAAGACGCCGCCTTCAATGCCGCCGTGGCAGAGAGGGGACTTCGATGACCACCAGGCCGTTCATCATGATCGACCCCGCCGACCAGGAAACGCTCGTTCGTGAACTCGGGACCGACAAGGCCCGCACGGCGTTCATGCTCTGGTTCAGGTTGAACCGGGAAGCCTTCAGGAAAGGCGCTGAAACCTTTGAGGTCTCCAAGCCCGCCCTGTCTCATGACAGCGGTATCTCGACCCGTCATCTGAAGGAGGTCACGGCCAAACTGGAAGCACTCGGCTTTGTCCAAGTCAGGCGCCGGACCAGAACGACCCCCGATGGCCACCAGGAGAACGAGGAGAACATCTACACGTTGATGCGTGGGGCTTACAGGGGTGGGGAAGACACTTCCCCACCTGGGGAAACCAGTTCCCGGGGTAGGGAAGACGTTTCAGGGCACGTGCCTGGAAATCAGTTCCCCCTCTTACAAGAGGTTACAAGAGGTATCAATGCCCCTGCAGTCCCCAAGGGGACGGGGCGGTTGTCTGCAATTGAGAAGAAACGGAAGCGGTGTTCTGAGAACACACCGGTCATGATCCGCATCGGGAAATGGTTCAAGCGTCAGGACAAGACGCTGTGGACGGTGTACGAAGCGGAAGCGCTGGCGCAACTCGGGAACCTGCCCGAAGACGAACTTACCGTCGTTGAGGACTTCTACCGCGCGAGCCTTCCCCCCAAGGAAGACTACCGCCGTCAAGACGTGGCCACGTTGCTGAACCACTGGACCGGCGAGGTGGACAAAGCGCGGAAGTTCCAGGCGGCTCACTCAACATCCAACAGACCCACAAAGGTGGCCCTATGAAAACCTATGCCGATTACGGGATTGACCTGCCGGCGTTCGGGACCGGCAACCGGAACGTGACATGCCCGAAATGCAGCCAGGACCGGACGAAGAAACGCTCGACATGCCTGAGTGTGGACATGGACAAGGGCGTCTGGAACTGCCATCACTGCGGGTGGGCTGGACGTCTGGAGTTCACCGACCAGGAGAAGGCGGAGTATGCGGCACAGCAGAAGGCGGCCCGGACGGCAGCCAGGCAGGAGACCCGGCCCCCGGAACTGTCGGACCTGACGCCGGCGGCTGTGAAGTGGCTGGAAGCACGCGGTATCTCCGCCGGCACGGCGCGGGCCATGGCGGTCAAGAGTGCATCCGTCTACTTCGCGAAGCTGGGGCGAGTCGCCGCGGCCCTAGCCATCCCGTTCATGAAAGATGGCGAGACGGTGAACTGGAAGTACCGGTGCATCGAGGTCAAGGACTTCAGCCAACAGAAGGGCGGGCAGCAATGCCTGTACGCCTGGGACGATGCCGCGGGCCAGAACACCGTCATACTCACAGAGGGAGAGCTTGACGCCCTGGCTCTGTTGGAGGTCGATTACATGGGGGCGTGCTCGTGTCCGAACGGGGCGCCACCCGAGAAAGCCGCCAGCATCGACGGCAAGTTGGCGTTCATCGACGAAGCGCGGGACGCGGTATTCGGGCCGGCGGAGCGGGTCCTCCTGGCTATGGACGCCGACGGGCCGGGGATCCAGTTCCGGGACGCCATTGCCGACCGAATCGGCCGGGAGAAGTGTTACACCGTGACCTACCCGGTCGGATGCAAAGACGCGAACGACGTGCTTGTGAAGCAGGGTCGGGATGCGCTACGGAACTGCATTGAGAACGCGACGCCCTACCCCGTGTCCGGGCTTACCGACTTCACCGACAACCAGACCGAGATCAGGGAGCACTTCAGGAGTGGCGGACAAAGGCGCGGGTTGTCCACAGGCTGGCCCCGGCTGGATGAGTTCTTCCGGCTGGCATCTGGGACTCTGAACATCGTCACCGGGATTCCGTCCAGCGGGAAGTCGGAATGGCTGGATCAACTCCTACTGAACGCCGCTCGTCTGCATGATTGGCGCTGGGCTGTCTTCTCGCCTGAGAACCTGCCGCCAGCACTGCACTTCCAGAAGCTGGCGGAGAAGCACACGGGCAAGCCGATGTTCCGGCGGTACGCTCAAGAGAGCATGACCGAGAGCGAGGTAACGGCCGCGATCGAATACCTGTCCGACCGAACGAAGTTCATCACGATCGACGAGCGCGGATTGACGGTTGACGACATCCTGGGCAAGGTCAAGGTGTGCGTGGCCCGTCACCGGGTCAATGGGTTCATCCTGGACCCCTACAACGAGATTGAACACTGCCGCCCCGCCGGCATGAGTGAGACGGAGTACATATCCCTGTTCCTGTCGAAGGTCCGCAACTTCGCCCGCCTCTACAACCTCGCCGTGTTCGTGGTAGCGCACCCGACAAAGCTGCTACGGCGCGAGGATGGAAACTACCCGGTTCCGACTCCCTATGACATCTCGGGATCGGCGCACTGGCGGAACAAGGCGGATTGCTGCCTTGCCGTGTGGCGGTCCTACGAAGACGGAGACAACGCCGTTCAGGTTCACGTCCAGAAGGTCAGGGACAAGAACGTCGGGCGGGCCGGTATGGTGACTCTCTACTGGCAACGGAGTACCGGCTTGTTCTTTGAGAGCCAGAACGCCATGGCGGGGGAAGAACCGGACTTGCGGGACGTGTAACATGATCGTGTTGATCGACAACCGCGAGCAGGCCCCGTTCACGTTCGCACGTTGGCCCAACATCGAAGTGAAGCCGGCGACGCTATTCAGTGGCGACTACTCGTTGCCGGGACTGGAAAGAAGCATAGCCCTGGAGCGGAAGAGCCTTGCCGATTTGGTGACGTGCCTGGCCTCAGAGCGTGACCGGTTCGAGCATGAACTGTCGCGCCTCGCCGGGTTGGACTTCGCCGCCGTGCTGGTAGAAGGCGACTTCCGCGACCTGGCGGCCGGGCACTACCGGAGCAAACTGAATCCCCGCGCCGCTGTCGCCAGCGTGGCAGCATTCAGCGTGCGGCACGTGCCGATACTGTTCGGCGGCGACCGGGACGGCGCGGAACTGCTGTGCGTCGAACTCCTGGCGAAGTACGCCACGAACTTGGTCCGGAGGTATGGCGCTGCGGTTCAGGCCGTGAACCGGACGCCGGCAGATACGATCACCGCCACCCCGGCGAACGCGGGGTAAGGCCGGGGGACCCGGGCAGACCGGGCCGGGGTTCGGATCGGGTTTCCAGGTTCGGGAAGCCGTTGGAAACAGGGCCAGAACAGCCGCAGGACGGTACAAAAGACCGTCCTGGCGTGCTCAGATTACGCCCCTTGGGTAGGATATGGTACCACATCCAGTACGGTGCTATTATAGCACCATCACTCAGGGACGTGCGCGGGGGAAACGGCCGCACGGACGGGGAGAATGACCATCCCCTCGCCTCAGTCCGCGGCTTTCTTGTATCCCGCATTGTGCCGGCAATTCCCGGCCCGGTTGGAACTGGGAGAAGGGACGGAGCGGGGGCGGGGGCACGGGGCGCGGTGCGGGGGCGGTCCGTTGGGCGGGCGAAGGCGGGAAACGCGGTCCTATGGGCATCCCTTGCAGGATTCCCGGGGGTTGGTCTGGTCGGCGTGGATTTGCCTGGGCCTGGCGGTTGCCTGGCACTTGACGGGCCGCGGATTGCGTGGTACTGGTAAGTCAGCATAACGCCCCGGTCAAGGGCGTCAAAGTAGGAGACTCCCCCAACAACCCTTTGGACAATCGGCAATGAGCCCTCACGGGCTGGCGGCGCCTACTGCCGTTCTTGACCGCATTGCCGGTTGTCCTTTTCTGCCCACGAAGGGCAAGAAAGTAGGGCATCATGGACACGACGCGAGTTGCCTGCCTGCCGGTCACGACTCCCACGGCGAAGCGGATCAAGCGGTACATCCTGGGGCTGTTGTCGACCACGGGCAAGGGAGACGTGGAGTACATGCACCCTGGCAAGGGATGGAAGGCACTGGCCGACTTGGGCGAGTACGTGAGGGAGATCCAAGCGCCCGTCTCCCTGGCACTGTTGTACAAGAACGAGAACCGGGAAGAGTTCGTGAACGTGACGCTGAGACTCGGAGCGGACGACGCCGGCCGGATACTGCTTCGCGGTTCGGTCACGCGTCGGGAAAGGGAACTGGACGTGACGGGGGCGATTCGGCTGGACCGGCTACCGCTTTGTGCCTGAGTGCGGGGACGCCGGGGCTGGGCGGGGCCGTCCTGCCCGGTCCTGGCTGCAGGCAAGGGGGACCACTTATGCTTACGTCTGCTGATCTTCTCGACGCGTTCATGGGCGACCTGGTCGGCTTGCGCGGGGCACCACGGAATACGGTCCTCAACTACCCTCGCCATGTCTCGCGGCTCTTGACGTTCCTGGACGCCCACGGGGTTGCGCCGGCGGAAATCACCGCGCCGCTTCTCCGGGAGTTCACCTGCTGGTTGTCCGAAGCGGGATTGGCGCCGGCATCTGTGCGCTGCATCGTCGGCGCGAACCGCAGTTTCATTCTGTGGTTGTTCGGCGAAGATGTCCTGGCGTACCTGCCGGTCGACGGGTTTGGGAAGCTGCCCAAGAAGGATGGAAAGCTGCCGCCTGTTCTGACGCCGGCCGAGGCGTGGCGGCTCGTCACAGCCTGGAGTCGCTACCGCTTGTCACCGCTGGACATTCGGAATGGCGTCATTCTGCGGGTTCTGTACTGCGGCGGGCTCCGGGCATCCGAACTCTGCGACCTGGACGTGTCATCTGTGCGCCCGCCATGCCTGCGCGTCATCGGCAAAGGCAACAAGGAAAGGCTTGTCCCCATCGGCTGGCCGGCGATTCGGCAGCTTCGGCGCTACCTGCAGCGTGCACGGCCGGAACTGGTGCGTGGAAGTGATTGCGGCGCCCTGTTCCTGTCCAGGCTCGGGGGCAGGATGGAGCGGACGGCGATTCACACCATTGTGAAGACTGCGGCACGTCGGACGGGCATGGAGGACCGGCGCGTCTACCCGCACCTTCTGCGGCACTGCTGTGCAACGCACATGCTGAACAACGGCTGTGACCTGATCGCGCTCCGTGACTTCCTTGGGCATGTGGACCTGTCCACCACGCAGGTTTACACTCACGTTGCCATCGATCGGTTGATCGAAGTGCATCGGCTTTTTCACCCGCGGGCTGGCGAACCAGGGGCCGCGCCAGTGGTGCGCGAGCAGCGGCGGGAGTGGCGTCCGCGGCGGGTGCGGTGCGTGTCCAGACCCAGGCCACCGGACCCGGAACATGATGCCCGGATGGACGCGTGGGACGAAGCACGGCGGGCGAAGGAACGCGCCTACCGGCAGACCCCGCAGTTCAAGGCCAAGATGTCAGCGTACTGGAAGCGGCGACGGGCAGAGGCGAGGGCGAATCGGCTGGGCACAGGCTGATCCGGAGTACAGCACCCATTCCCCGCGGCCGGCGTTCAGCGGCACTACACCTTTTCCTTGCGCATGGCGTTACCGGTAACGATGAGAACCGCGGCCACGATGCCGCCTCCGTAGTTGAGGATCAACGGAGACCAGTTGCCCAAAGCAAACCCCGCGTACAGCGGTGCCGCAAGAAACGTGACGGGACAGAGGATGAGGGCGGCAACAAGGCCCCAGAAGCCAGCAGCGTCGCAGACGACGCCCAAACAGAGAACGAACCCCCATAGGCCAGCGCCGAACCACACGACATACCCGATCATCTTGAGAACACCCCCGATGGCACTCATGTGTCTCTCCTTGGCTCTGCAACTCCCAACACGGAACGAAGCGCCGGCAGTGAGGTCCCCTGCCTACCAAGCCCCCCGCGTTTGACCTCGGGCATTGCCTATCTATCGTCGCCAAAGGCCGGGTCGGTGGATGATGGTCCCCTGTGCTTGCCCCCGAGCATGAAGCACAAGCCGACGGTCGCGACCACGACGGTGACTATCTGAACCCACACGCGTGATGTGATGATGTGCGAACTTGCCGTCCTCAAGGTCAGATCCCCACTTGGCTGTTCCTCCATCACGACCCGGTAGACTTCCTTCTTAGTGGGCGGGGCGAAGAGAAAGTGATACCCCATGTAGTTCGCGTACTGCCTGGAGCCAGGACGATACTCGCCTTCGAACGGCGGGAACAGGCCGCTGAGAACCACGAGAAGAGTCCCGACCCCTATCGCAATGCGCTGTCGGTGGTTGATCATCCCTGTCTCCGTGCTCGGGGCCGGAAGGATTCGTGCATCCCGATGGGTGGTGTGGTCTTGATGCCCAATGCCCTTAGTGGCTTCGATGGCGGAGGCAAGACCATCCGGCTGCTGCTTGCCGAGGGCGGGCTGGGCCGGCGAGGTTTCCTCCTCAAATGGAGGGGGTTCCGGGCCTGCTTCCAGTGCGTCCTCTATGAGTCTGTGGGCGGGACGGTTGGCTGGGTTGGCCGACTCCTCAGAGAACCGTGCGGTGTCCACACGGCATTCCCGACTGCGGCGTTTGCTGCGGCGCTTCCCCTTGCAGGTTCGACAGGTGTTCCGGTCGCCGTCGAAAGCGTCATCCGGCATCACGTCCAGGCAAGAGATACACTGCCTCATGGGTTACCCTCCCCGCTCTGTGGTCCTCTCTTCCATGCGAGGGCCGGAATTCCCCGCGTCGCGATGGAATAACGGTAACGGCGTGCGGCGGGAAAGCAAGTCGTCCGCCACCGTGCATCACCCCTGTACGGCCACGCACCGGGACCCGCCAGAAACACCCCGACGGGGGGACCCGTAGCAGCAGGCCCGGGGAGGGACCCATTACGCCAGGCGAGGGAGGGACCCGGCGCACGTGACGCACCCGGCCCAAGTAACACAGCACGGGGGGACCCAACGCACAGACCCCCCAGGCAGGGACCCAAACGGAAGAACGCGGGGGGAGACGCCATAAGTCTAGGGGACCCGACCCGAACGGGCGGGGGGCGTGGGTCGCGTTTCCGGGCGGCGACGGGGTTGGGTTGCGTGCCTCTTGCCCTTGCCCTGCCCGTGTCAGCCTTCGCCCTGTGTGTCCTACCCTGTGCGACGGCAACGACGCAGACCAACCACGTGCTAGCATGCTTTGCCGCGGAAGGCCCGTCCCGTGGTCATGGCGTGTCCTGCTCGTGTGGTTCTCTCGGGGTCCCACCGCCGAGACCTTCCCGGATACCGCCCAAAGGTAGGACGGAATGGACCCGCCCGCGCCACGATCACCGCCGACTTGGCAGGAAAAAAAACGCCGTGTCAACCGGGATGGACGGTGCGGGACAGGCAAAGGCGAGGGTTCCGCAACGTGTCAGGGCGGCCCCGCCAGGGAATTTTGTTTCCCGTTTGTTTCACTTCAAACCGGAAAATGCCGGTGAAATCAGGTAATGGCAGGTATACGCACGAAACGCGTTGCTAGAGCGTAACTCATTGGTAATCAGGGGTAAAAGGATGGAGCGGGCGATGGGAATCGAACCCACGTGGCCAGCTTGGAAGGCTGGAGCATTACCATTATGCTACGCCCGCGCGCGACGGCGGATGGGAGAATATACCGCTGCGGGGACGTGCTGCAACGCCTGGCGACGCAACGCCTCGTCACCGGTCATCACCAAATCCGGGATGCGAACTCCGCATCACGAAACGGCACGCCAACGGAGGATTACTCCTCCTGCTCCTGGCGGTCCTTGGCGATGGTTTCCTGAACCTTCATCGAGACGTTCGACGGCACCTGGTCGTAGCGGTCGAAGGCCACCTCGAAGCTGCCCCGGCCCTGCGTGATCGAACGGAGCTGCTGCGGATAGGTGAACGTCTCTGCCATGGGCACTTCCGCATTGACGACCTGGAAGCCCTCCTCGCGGTCCATGCCCAAAATGCGGCCGCGCCGCGAGTTCAGGTCGCCGGTAATATCACCCATGTACTCCTCAGGGAACGTGATCTTCAGCTTCATGATCGGTTCGAGCAGAATGGGCCTGGCATTCTTGATGGCATCCCGGAACGCGCCGCGCGCCGCGATCTTGAAGGCCATTTCCGAGGAGTCGACCGGGTGATACTTGCCGTCGAACACGGCGGCCTTGAAGTTGATGACCTTGGCCCGGGCAAGCGGTCCGTCCAGCATGGCTTCGACCACGCCCTTTTCCACGGCCGGAATGAAGTTCTTCGGAATGTTGCCGCCCACGACCTCGTTGACGAACTCATACTCGGCGGTGCGCAACGGATCCAGGCGCAAGTGTACTTCACCGAATTGCCCGTGACCACCGGTCTGCTTTTTGTGCCGATAGATGGCGCTGCCGCTGGCCGTGATGGTCTCACGATACGGGACCTTGGGCGTATCCAGCTTGACCTGAACCTTGAACTCGCTCTGCAGCCGGTTAACGATGGTATTGATCTGCTGATCACCCATACCGTACAGCAGCGTCTGCTTCGTCTCGGGGTTACGCTCCAGCTTCAACGTTGGGTCTTCGGCGATGAGCCGCTGCAACCCGGAACCGATCTTGTCCTCATCGCCCTTACTGATCGGGAAGACGGCTTGGACCATGGTGGGCTGCGGATACTGGATCGGCGACATCTTTTTGGCGCTGGACGTCATGGACACCGTGTCACCGAGCCCCACATTCTTCAGCTTCGGAATGGCGATGATCTCGCCCGGTCCAGCGTCCACGGCATGCGCCTGGTCCTTGCCCGTGGCGTACAGCAGCGCGCCGAGCCGCTCGCGTCCGCCGCGGCTCAGGTTGTGCAGTTCGCCTTCGGTGCTGAACTTCCCGGAGTAGACGCGTACGAACGTCATCTGGCCGATAAACGGGTCGGTCACCGACTTGAACACGAACCCCAACGCGTCCGCCGCCGTGCGCTCCTGGGTACCGCCCTCCAACAGTGGCATCGGGGCGCCGCCCAAGGGGCTGGGGAAGAAACTGACGATGCCGTTCATCAACTCCTCAATGCCAATGTCCTTGTCCGCAGTGCCGCAGAACACGGGCACGATCTGACCGGCGTTGATCGCCTTGTGCAAACCCTTGGCGATCTCCGCTTCGGTGAGCTGTGTCCCGTCGAGGTAGCGCAGCATCAACTCCTCGTCGGACTCCGCCGCCGTGTCCAGCAACGCCGTGCGGTACTTCTTGACCGCCTCGGCCACCTCGGGGGGGACGTCGCCGCCTTGGAGGACCTGCACGACCTTCGTCAACCCTGTCCCTTCACCCACTGGCACGGTGAACGGGATGCACACGGCCGCGCCGTAGCTGTCCTGGAGCCCCTTCAGGGCGGTCTCGAAACTGGCCTGGTCGCGATCCATGCCGTTGATGAAGAATGCGCGCGGAATGTTGTTCTGCGTCGCCTGGCGCCAGGCGCGGATGGCGCCCGGCCCGAGGCCGGCCACGGCATCGACCACGATCAGAACCGTATCGGCGACTTGGATGGCAGAGATGGCTTCACCGCAGAAGTCGGCATACCCCGGCGTGTCGAGATAGAAGAAGTGATGATCCTTCCACGGGCAGTGCAGCGCGGCGGAGAAAATGCTGCTGCGGCGCTCCTGTTCCTCTTTGCGGAAGTCCGAGACGCTTGTGCCTTGGTCGACCTTGCCGATCCGGCCGACGACGCCGGCCTTGAACAGCATCAGGTCCGCCAGCGAGGTTTTGCCCGACCCGGCGTGCCCCGCCAAGGTGAAATTGCGGATATTCTCTGCAACACAGTCCTTCACGGTTTTCTCTCCACCCGGTTACGTAACCTGTTTTCTGAAATCAATGGCCGAAATTACGTAAGTTAACCGCGCGACGGCGAAAGTAAACTCCGCGGCCCAAGAAAGCCAGGGCTGTTTCAAGATTCGTGACTGTCGCGTGCGGTGAGTACCCCCGGCGTGGGGACATGCCGGGGGGACGGCCTGAGGACAGGCCGCCCCTACTTGGTGTGCGCGGAGGCATGGCCTTCCGAGACGCGGCGCCAGATCTTGAAACAGCCCTGCAAGAAAGCGGCAATGCGTCGTCGAAAGGGCGAGTGACTCGCTCCGAGCGCCGCGTTTCCGAGGCACTCCGGACAGAAGCTTGACCGCATTGCCGTCCCCCACGCCCCCCGGTCAGCCCTTTACCGCCGCCTTCAAGCGCCGTTCGAGGGTCTCGAGTTCCGTCTTGAGCGCGGCCGGCAACCGGGCGCCGAACGAGTCGTAGTGTTCGCGGATGGACGGCAGTTCCGCCAGCCAGCCTTGGGTGTCGACGTCCAGCAGGGTTCGCACGTTCTGCTCCGGCAGTTTCAGCCCGGTCAGGTCCAGGGCCTTGGCCGTGGGCAGGCGCCCGATCGGCGTCTCGACCGCCTCGGCCTTGCCCGCGCAACGCTCGAAGACCCACTTGAGTACGCGCGAGTTGTCGCCGAATCCGGGCCAGAGGAACTTGCCTTCCGGACTGCGGCGGAACCAGTTCACGTAGTAGATCTTCGGGAGCTTTGCCGCGTCCGCCCCCGCACCGATGCGCAGCCAGTGTGCGAAGTAGTCGCCCATGTGGTAGCCGCAGAACGGCAGCATGGCGAACGGATCGCGCCGCAACTCGCCCACTTTTCCCGCCGCGGCCGCCGTCTTCTCCGACGCCATGATCGAGCCGAGGAACACGCCGTGCTGCCACGACAGCGCCTCGGTCGCCAGCGGCACCACGCCCCCGCGCCGGCCGCCGAACAGCATGGCGGAGATCGGCACGCCCTTCGGGTCCTGCCACTCGGGAGCGATGACCGGGCACTGCCGCGCCGGAGTCGTGAACCGCGCGTTGGGGTGCGCCGCTTTGCGCCCGCACGCCGGGGTCCACGGCCGCCGCAGCCAGTCCACGAGCGAGCAGGGCGGTTCATCCGTCATGCCTTCCCACCAGATGTCGCCGTCCGGCGTCAAGGCGCAGTTGGTGAAGATCGAGTTGGCGCCCAGGGTCAGCAGTGCGTTGGGGTTGGACTGCATGCTGGTGCCTGGCGCGACGCCGAAGAAGCCAGCCTCCGGGTTGATAGCGTAGAGCCGGCCATCCTTGCCGAATTTCATCCACGCAATGTCGTCGCCGATGCACTCGATCTTCCAGCCCGGCACGGTCGGGTTCATCATGGCCAGGTTGGTCTTGCCGCAGGCGCTGGGGAACGCCGCGGCGACGTAATGGACTTCGCTCTTCGGCGAGGTCATTTTCAAGATGAGCATGTGTTCGGCCAGCCACCCCTCGTCGCGTGCCAGCACCGAGGCGATGCGCAGCGAAAAGCACTTCTTGCCCAGCAGCGCGTTGCCGCCGTAGCCGGACCCGAACGAGATGATCTCGCGCGTTTCCGGGAAATGCGTGATGTACTTGTTGTTCGCGTTGCAGGGCCACGGCACATCGGCCTGGCTTGGTTCCAGCGGCATACCGACCGAGTGCAGGCACTTGACGAAGTCCGAGCTGTCGCCGAGCACATCCAGAACTGCGGTGCCCACGCGCGTCATGATATGCATATTGCAGACGACGTACGGTGAGTCGGTGATCTCGATGCCGATTTTCGAGATGTGGGAACCGATCGGCCCCATGCTGTACGGGATCACGAACAGGGTGCGGCCGCACATGCAACCGCGGAACAGTCCATTCAGGTGCTGGCGCATCTCGTCCGGGTCGCGCCAATTGTTCGTCGGACCGGCTTCCGCCTGCTTCTTCGAGCAGATGAACGTAAACTCCTCGACCCGCGCCACATCGGCGGGATCCGAACGGCAGAAGAAGCTGTTGGGCCGGAGCGCGTCGTTGAGGCGGATGAACGTGCCGGCGTCCACCATCAACTGGGTCATGCTGTCGTATTCCTGCTGCGAGCCGTCGCAGACGTGCACTGAGTCCGGCGTGCACAGCGCCGCCATGTCCTTCACCCACGTCGCCAGTGTGCGATTGCGGATTTCTGTCATTCTCGGACCTCGTCTTTCCTTGCTTGTTTGCGGCTGCTTGAAGGCTCAGGGTTGCCTGGGCTGCAGAATGTCCGTCCTACGCCAACCCTTTGCCGGTCAACTGTTCGAGGGCCTGCACGTACTTTTCGCGCGTCCTGGCCACCACGTCGGCGGGCAGTTCCGGCGCCGGCGGCTGCTTGTTGAAGTTGATCGACTCCAGGTAGTCGCGGACAAACTGCTTGTCCAGGCTCGGCGGGTTGCCGCCCGTGCGGTACTGCTCCGCCGGCCAGAACCGGCTCGAGTCAGGTGTCAGCACTTCGTCGATGAGAATGACCTGACCCTTGCTGTCAAAGCCGAACTCGAATTTGGTGTCCGCAATGATGACGCCACGCGTGGCGGCATAGTCCGCCGCCGTGGTGTAGACCTTGAGAGTCAGTTCGCGCAGTTTGGCGGCGACATCGGCGCCGACCAGTTCGACGACCCGGGCAAAGCTGATGTTTTCGTCATGTTCGCCCTGTTCCGCCTTGTACGCCGGCGTGAAGATGGCCTGGTCCAGCTTGTCGGCTTGCACGTAGTTGGGCCGCAGCGGCAGGCCGCACACCCGGCCGCTTGTCTGGTATTCCTTCCAGCCGGAACCGACCAGGTAGCCTCGGGCCACGCACTCCACCGGAATGGTCTTGACCTTCAAGACCAGAATGCTGCGGCCGGCCAAGTCCTTGGCGCACGCTTTGGCCGGGGCCGGGAACTGGTTCACGTCAGCCGTAACGGTGTGGTTCGGGAGCCATTTCATGAAATCGAACCAGAACATGGACAGCGCCGTCAACACCTTGCCCTTGTCCGGAATGCCGCTGGGCATGACCACGTCAAAAGCGCTGATGCGGTCGCTGGCGACCAGCAGCAGGTGCTCGCCCGTGTCGTAGATGTCCCGCACTTTGCCGCGGCGCGGCGGCGGCAGCCCCGGAATGCTGCTTTCGATCAGAGCGTGGTTCTTGTCGTACTTCATCGCCACATCCTCATGCTGTTTCCCTGCCGAACCCGTTACTCCCCGCCACCGCGGGACCTCAGCCGGCAACATCCCATGTTGCCAGATACAGGACGAGCCCCGTACCGAAGGGTCGTCTACGGCTCGGGCAACGGTTCGGCACGAGGCTCGCCGCCGGCGGGCACAAAATATAACGCCGCCCCGCCACCGAGGCAACGGGGCGGCAAGGTTTTTGCGTGAAGCGCCAAAGACCTAGCCTGCACCTTTCGCTCCCATGTTACTCGCGTGTCACTCTGCGCCGCCGCCCGGCTCGTCCGGGCGCCTGCCTTCGCGGAGCCGCTACGGCAGGCATGCAAGACCCGCGGCGGCGCAAACCGGCACGAGTAACACCAACCTATGATCGGCCGGTCCGCCAGCGGGGACGCTGACGCTTCACTTTCCGGCCGCGCCCCCAGCCGAAGGCGGAGAACAGACGTCACGGGCCCGGGGGGGGCAGGGTTCAGGTGGCCACGGCGCTCGCGACTTCTGGGCTCTTGCAGCGGGGGCCGGCTGGACCGCTACAATGATCACAAATCGTCAATGAATATCAACAACCTCCCTGTTTCATCTGGCCAGTTTACATGATAACTTCTTCCTTGTAGTCTCGAATTGTTGAAAGCACAAAATGTAAACAAGGCCATCTCCAAGGAGCCGCAGTCATGCCGAAAATCACCTTGCTCGGGGCGGGTTCTGGGTTCACCCAGCCGCTGTTTACGGACATCCTGAATGTCGAGGGGCTCAACGAAGGCGTTATCGGCCTGGTCGACATCGACGGTGCGCGGCTGGACGTGAACGTCAAGCTGATGCGGCGCATTCTCGACCTGATGGGCAAGTCGAAGGCGTGGAAGATCGAGGCGTCGACGGACCGGCGCAAGGTCATGAAAGGCACCGATTACCTGATCAGCACGATCGAGGTCTCCGGCGTGCCGTGCGTGCGGCACGACAACGACATCCCGCTGAAGTACGGCATTGACCAGTGCATCGGCGACACGATCGGGCCGGGCGGCGTCATGAAGACGCTGCGGACGCTGCCGCCGTTCATCGGCATCCTCGAGGACGCCAAGAAGCTGTGCCCGAACGCGCTGATCCTGAACTACACCAATCCGATGTCCATGATGACGTTAGGCGCGGTGCGCACGACGAATCAGCCGTTCGTCGGGCTTTGCCACTCGGTGCAGGGCAACTCGCGGCAGATTTCCGATATCCTCGGCATCCCGTACGAGGAGATGGAGTGGCAGTGCGCGGGCGTCAACCACATGGCCTGGTTCACCGTGCTGCGCTGGAAGGGACACGACATGCACGCGCGCCTGCGCGCGGCGGCGGAGCGGCCGGAGGTCATCGAGGCGTTCCCGATCCGCACCGACCTGATCAAGAACCTGGGCTACTTCTCGACCGAAAGCTGCGGGCACTACTCCGAGTACGTACCCTACTACCGGAAGCGGAAGGACCTGCTGCAGAAGCACTGCCGCCAGGGTTACAAGGGTGGCACCAGCTTCTACGCCGACAACTGGCCGAACTGGCGCAAGGCCACTGACGAGCGGCGTCGCGAAATGGCCGAGGGCAAGCGCAACATCTCGCTGAACCGCGGCCATGAGTATGCCTCGGACATTATCGAAGGGCACCTGTTCGACCGCAAGAAGGTCATCTACGCCTCGGTGAAAAACACCGGGCTGATCCCGAACCTGCCGCAGACCGGGGTCGTCGAAGTCGCGACGCTGGTCGACAAACGCGGGTTCATGCCCTGCTACTTCGGCGACCTGCCCGAGCAGTGCGCCGCGCTGTGCCGCTCGAACATGGCCGTGTTCGAGCTGACGGTGCAGGGCGTCCTGGACCAGGACCGCGAGGCGGTCATCCACGCCATGATGATGGACCCGCTGTCCGCCGCCGTCTGCTCGCTCGGCGAACTCCGCTCGATGGCCGAAGAGCTGTTCGCGGCGGAGAAAGAGTTCATCCCCAAGTGGTGCGCCAAGCCGAAGGCGGTCGCGGCCGTTGGCGGCTGCCCGCCGATCACCGACTTCGTCCGCACCTGCGAGGTCAGCAAAATTCTGCCGCACACGGCGCTGGCCCAGGTCGCCTACCCGACGAACATGAAGGCGCTCGGTATGGCGGCGCGCACGTTCGGCGGCAATTTCTGCCAACGGCATGAAGAACTGGACAAGGCCGGCGCCGCGCTGGTCTACTACGCCTGCCGTATCCAGTGCCCGACGGCCATGAAGCTGAAGGCGCTCCTGGGCTACGACGGCCCAGTGAAGATGTGGATCGACGGCAAAGAGGTCTTCTCCGACCCGAACGGCACGAACCCCGCGAAACCGGACGCCGCCAAGATCGCGTTCACGGCGACGAAGGGTGAGCATGAAGTCCTCGTGGCGCTCGACTCGAACACCGGCAACGCCTGGGGTATTTTCCTGCGGTTCGAGCGCGTCGACATCTCGAAGCGCGACCAGATACAGGGCCTGCCGCCCTCGAAACTGCCGACCCTGCCGGGCACCCGGTTCGAAGGCGGCGTCGAAGCCGTCTCGTCCATGTCCGCGCGCCACGTCGAGGCCAAAGGCCGGAAGAAGAGATAGCGACCTGTGCAATAGGCGGAGTGGGGCCGGGTGGGGCGCGGCGCCAGCCCAGACCGGCCCCGTTCTCCGACAGTACCGCGGGCGGCCCTCCGCCCGCCATTCGAGCCTTGTGCTGCGTGCGTGCCGGAAAGCGGGCGGGGGGCCGCCCGCTGTACTGTCGGAAGGGAACGGGTCCTGATCCCCCTATCAAATGGTCCGCAGTAACACCGCTTCCTGTCACAATGCCTTTTGTCCCCGCCGTGGCTTGCGCCATCCGCGCCCAACAATAGATTGACCGGTCGACGGTGGAGGCGCGCCTTCCCTGTGATCCATGGCGCAGCAAGCCCCGGGGTGGCAAGGTCATGACGTTTCGCAGTACGCTCATCGGTCTGACGGCAGCGGCGTTCCTGGCGCTGTACTGCTACTTCAGCGACCACGTAGTCCGCGCCAGCGAACTGGTCGGCAATCTCATGCCGCCGGTCGTGTACGGCGGGTTGCTCGTGCTGCTGCTGCTCGCCGCGCTGCTGGCGCGCGTGGCGGGCGGGAAGCTCAAGTTCTCCGGCAAGGAGATCGCTGCCGTCGTCATTCTGGTGCTCTGCGCCTGCGGCATTCCCGGGCGGCTGGCGCAGTCCATGCCATCGAGCATCATGCTGCCGCAGCACGACGTGCGCACCAAGCCCGGCTGGCGCCAGGAGCGGGTCGTCGACCTGGTCCCGAAGCGCATGCTGCCCGACGTCAGCGGTGAGCAGGGCGATCGCGCCCTGAACGGTTTCATCACCGGCCTGGCGCTGGGCGACCGGCACATCCGCCTGTCCGACGTGCCGTGGTCCGCCTGGGCGCGACCGCTCCTGTTCTGGTCACCGCTGCTGCTGCTGTTTGTCGCCGCCACGTTCGGCCTGGCCGCCGTGTTCCACCGGCAGTGGAGCCAGCACGAACAACTTCCCTACCCCATCTCCGTGTTCACGCACGCCCTGATCGCCGATGACGACCAGAACGGCGGCAGCCTGTTCCGCAACCGCATGTTCTGGATCGCGTTCGCGATCGTGTTCCTCATTGAGCTGGACAACTACGCCTGCCTCTACTGGCCAAACCTGCTGATTCCCGTGTCGCTGCGCTTCGATTTCACCGCCGCCGCACCGGCATTCGAGACGCTCGTCAAAGGCAAGGGCGCCGCGTTGCTGACGCCGCAAATCCTGTTTCCGGTCATCGGCCTGGCGTACTTCCTCGCCTCGGACATCTCGTTGTCCATGGCGGTTGGACCGTGGATCTACTGCTGCATTGCGGGCGTGTGCGTGGGCTACGGCGTGGAGCTGCGGCCGGGCCGCGAGATGGCCCTGAGCATCGAGAGCTTCCTGTACTCGGGCGGGTACTTCGGCATCCTGGTCATGGTGCTGTACACCGGGCGCCACTACTACTGGAACACGCTGCGCCGCGGCGTCGGCCTGGCCTCCAAGGAGGAGATTCCTGACTACGCCGTCTGGGGCATGCGCCTGTTCCTGGTCTGCGCACTGCTCGCCGTCCTGCACCTGGTGACGCTCGGACTGGCCTGGTACGTGGCCGCGCTCTACCTCGTGTTCGCATTCATGGTCTATGTCGTGGTCAGCCGCATCATTGCCGAGACCGGCGCGTTCATGATCGGCACGTTCGTGTTCCCGGGCGTGCTGCTCTGGGGCCTGTTCGGCGCTGCCTGCCTCGGCCCGCAGGCAATGGTGACCCTGTTCATGCTCTGCACCGTGCTGATGCTCGTGCCGGGCCGCGCGCCCATGGCGTTCGTGGCGCAGGCGTTCAAGCTCGCGGAACTGTCGGACGTCAGCCTGGCCAAGGCGCTGCGCTGGGGGCTGGTCGTGCTGGTGCTCGCCCTGGCCCTGGCCATCCCCAGTTCCATCTACTGGCAGTACGACCGCGGCACACCCGCCTACGGCTACCCGCGCATTGCCGCCACGTACCCGTTCGAGAACACGGTCGAGGTCATCCACAAGCTCAAGGCGCAGGGCCTGCACGAACAAGCGACGCAGGCGACCGGCGTGGCGCGACTGGCGAGTATCGCGCCGAGCTGGCCGCACCTCGCCGCGTTCGCGATCGCCGCGTTCCTGGCAATGCTGTTCGGCGCCGGGCGGCTGTTCTTCCGGTTCTGGCCGCTGCACCCGGTGATCTTCCTGTTTCTCGGCGGCTCGGCCGCCATGCTCATGGCGTTCTCGTTCGGACTCGGGTGGCTGATCAAGGTCGCGGCCAGCCGCTACGGCGGCGCACGGCTCTACCAGCGCCTGAAACCACTCATGATCGGCCTGATCGCCGGGAGCATGGCCGGCCAGTTCGTCCCGCTCGTCGTCGGCACCCTGCGCTATCTCATCCTCGGCCAAAGTTCACTCTGAGGACGGAACGCACCGACACGCGGGGTCGGGACTGCGAGGGCGCTGCCCCCGCGCCCCCGCCGGGGACACCGCGTGCCCCCGGACCCCCGCATCTTTGTCACGCGGATCGCGATGCCGGCTGCCGGCATCGCGATCCGCGTGACAACAGCCGTATCTTGTTCGCGTTGCCCCGGCCGCGGCATCGCGGCCGGGGCAACGCGAACCAGATAATCGGGATGGGTCCGGGAAGGGCCAATGGTCCTTCCCGGCAGGGGTGCGGGGACAGAGTCCCTGCACTTCGCAATGGAGGCGGACCAGCGCACATGGCACAGGACCGGCAACAGCATACGTCGCCGAGCGACGCCACGCTGCCCTGCCTTTTGGCGGTGGACGTGGGCATGCGCTGCGGGCTGGCATGGTTCCGCGGCGACGGGGTGCTGCTCGACTACCTGTCCCGGTCGTTCCCGTCGCGAGCGGGACTGAAGACCGCCGTACGGCAGCTTTGTCGGCGGCAGCCGCTCACGCACCTCGTCCTCGAAGGCGGCGGCGACACGGCCGAACCGTGGCTGCGCGAGGCGACGCGGCTCGGCCTCGACGTGGAAAGCGTAAGCGCCGAAACCTGGCGCGAGGACCTGCTCTACCTCCGTCAGCGGCGCACGGGCCAGCAGGCCAAGCGCACCGCCGACACGCTGGCCCGCGACGTCATCGCACGTTGCGGCGGGAAAAAACCCACCTCCCTGCGCACTGACGCGGCCGAAGCCATCCTGTGCGGCTACTGGGCGGCAAGGCGGCTCTTTCCCGCCCACGCGCGCGGAGTCGTGCCGGTGCGCTTCCGGAACACCGTCGAGAAGTAGTTGCTGTCGTTGAACCCGCAGGCGTACGCCGCTTCCGTGACCGTGTGCGATCCGACGCGCAGAAGGACCTTCGCCTTCTCGATCCGCAGGTCCGCGAGCAGGTCACGGAACGACGCGCCGCACCGCTTCCGGATCATCTGCCCCAGGTAGTTCGGATGCACGTGCAACTGCGCCGCCAGATCGCTCAACCGCACATCCTCGTGGTAACGGTTCCGGATGAACGTCAGGACCGCGTCGCGGTAGAAGTCGGACGGCTTGTGCTTGGCTAACCGGTGCCCGGCCGCGACCCAGTGGCCGAGCATCAGCCGCACTGTCTCACACAGGAGCTGCCCGTAGTCGCGGAGCTGTGCCTTTCGTTCCGGTGTGACCGCCGGGATCGCCGGGCCGTTGTACGTCTTTCCGCCCAGCGGCCTGAGGGCCGACACGCGCAGGCTTCCCAGGAACCACACGCCCACGACCGCGTCCTCGAAGACGACGGGGCAAACCCAATCCCAGATGCCCTGGGGACAGACGGACTCAAACGATGCCCGCAGCTTCTCGGCCTTCTTCAGCGACCGCACCTTGGCCGCCGAACACCGCGGCTGGTTGCCCTGGAGCTTGGCGAACTCACAGTACGGCCCGTGGTGACAGTGCCACTTCTCCGGCAGCCGCAACAGCGGCACCTCCAGCGTCACGCCGGTCAGGTCTTCGAAGTTGACCACACAACCGGACGCCGCCTCGAGCCAGGTCAGAAGATCGGCGAGCGTGAAGGTTTCTGGTGGTTGCGGCATGGGTCGAAATCCTCCCTTGCCGGACGGCCATCTCCTGCGACTCGGTACGGTTCAACCTGTGCAGGCAAGCCCGTAGAGCGAGACGGCTGTCAGCGACAGTGGCGCGGGACCTCTGGGACCGCAGCAGGGTGCTCGGGGCCGTCCCGGCCCCAGCCCCTCGGCCGGGGACCGGCCCGAGTACTCTGCTTCGGCCCGGGACGGTCCGAGCCACTGCTCGCTCGACCGCATCCTGACCCGGACAAGCCGCCCATCGGTGAGGACGGCCAGAACCGCGTCTGTCACTATTCTTTGTTTTTTCGAGATCATGTCGACAAACTGTCAAGGCTGAATAGACAAATGTCAAGTATGGTGAAGATAGTAAATGCAAAGATACATGCCAAGGAGACCCAAACCATGTCCACCGACCAGGAACTTGGCCGCAACATCCCGGTCACCGGCGAGTACGACGTCATCGTCTGCGGCGGCGGGCCGACCGGGTTTGTCGCCGCGACGGCCGCCGCACGGCGCGGCGCCAAGACGCTGCTGCTCGAGCGCTACGGGTTCCTCGGCGGCACCGCCACCGCCGCCATGATGGTCGAGTTCGGCGGTATGCACGACGGACGCCAACCCCTGCTGGGCGGCGTCACGCACGAGTTCCTGCATCGGCTCGACGCCTATGGCGGCACGCACTTCACCAACGCCGCCGCGCATTCGATGATTTTCGACCCGGAAAGCATGGTTGCCGTTTGCCAGGCCATGGCGCTGGAGAACGGCGTGCGCCTGCTGCTCCACACCTGGATAGCCGGCGCGATCACCGAGGGTCGCCGTGTCATGGGCGTCGTCGTGGAGAACAAGTCTGGCCGCCAGGCCATTCGTGGCAAAGTGGTCATCGACTGCACCGGCGACGGCGACGTGGCCGCGCGCGCCGGCGCCGCGTTCGGACTCGGCCGCCCGGGCGACGGGAAACTGCAGCCGGTCACGCTCGAACTGCTGCTCGGCAATGTGGACGCGACCCGCGTCAACTACGACCACCACAAGGTGCTGATCCCGCGCATCGCCGCGGCGCGGCAGGCCGGGACGTGGAGCATCCCGACGGACCAACTCTTCTCGTGGGGCCGGGTCCACAAGCGCGGCGCGCCCGACGACCCGCAGCGCGCCTTCTTCTTCATCAACGGCACCAATGCCATCGACTGCGACGGCACGGACGCCGAATCCCTGACCGCCGCCGAAATCCAGACCCGCAGCCAGGTCGACCCGATGCTGGAGTTCCTGCGCGCCAATGCGCCGGGCTTCGAGCACTGCTACCTCGACCGTGCCGCGGCCCAGATCGGCATCCGCGAAACACGCCGCATCACGGGCGACTACACGCTCACCCGCGACGACGTTCTCGCCGCGCGGCACTTCGAGGATGGCGTTGTGCCCGGGTGCAATTCGATCGACGTGCACGAGGTCTCCGGCAAGGCGTTCGCGCACGAGTACCTGAAGCAAGGCACGCATTACCAGATCCCGTACCGCTGCTTCCTGCCCAAGGGCCTCGACGGACTGCTCGTCGCCGGGCGCTGTTTGTCGGCCGACCACTTCGCGCTCGGCTCGGTGCGCGTCATGATCGTGACCATGCCCATGGGCGACGCGGTCGGCATCGCCGCGGCACTCGCCACCGAGCGAAGCCTCACGCCGCGCCAGGTGCCGGTGCAGGACGTGCAAGCCGCCCTGCAGGCGCAGGGCACCGTCCTTGAGCCGGTTGGGGGCTGAGGCAAGCGGAATTCCCAGTCCTGCTCTCGCAGAAGGCCGCCGACCGTGGCCACCGTCAGCGACCTGTGGAGTGCGGCGGCAGAGGGCGAATGAACGCCCGGCGACGCCGCTTTGGCTGAAACGCTCTGCCCTGCCGATGCGCCACAGCCAACGCGGTGTCGCGCCCACCCCACTCCGAGCGACGGGGCATGTGACCGCCACCCCGGCGATTTTCCTGGCCCATCGCACTTGCCTGTCTAACGTTTATTATCTATAATTAAGCGTGGTGAATGTCCGAGTCTGGCGACGATGCTGTCGCATCGGCGCCAGCCCCAAGCGGGCACACGGTACGCTATGACTCACGACCCTAAATCAACATCACGGAAGCTCGATGAGCTGCGCGCCAAGCTGGACCAGCTCCGGCGCGGCGGCGGCAAAGCCGCGCCTGCACCGCGATCGAAGGACCTGCTGTTCACCGCCGAAGACCTGCGGCGGAGGCTGGAGAAGGAACGGGTGCAGGGGCAACGGGCTGCGGGCGGGGAGAAACCCGGACCGCCTGAAGGGCGTGTCGATTTAGTGAGGCAGCGGGCCTTCCAGAGTGGCGGGAGCGGCTCGCTCCCGCATGCCGGACCGAGCCGGTCCGGCCACGTTGGGCGTGGTTGCGCATCTGAGGCGGTTAAATCGACGGGCCCTGAAGGCGGAACGACAAGCCTGGGACACGCCACCTCGGCATCACGAACTAAAGCCACCGCGCTGGCGCCGATCGTGTACGGGCGGCACCTGCCGCGGCGCGAGCCGCCGAAGAAGGCGGCACCACAGGTCACCGGGCCGCACGTGGTGCTCGAGACGGCAGTGACCGGCCGTGAGGTCGTGCACCCCAGACTGGGCAAGGCGTTCCTGATCGCCACGGACATGGACAGCGAAGACCAGGTTCCGGAGATCAGTCGCGAACTGCGCGAGCGGTTCGCGGACAAGACCTCTGCACTGCTGCAGCGCGTGGCGGCGCAGGCGGGCGCTGCGGAGTTCGCACCTGCCGACGTGGTGTTCATGGACCTGGAGACGACCGGGCTGTCGAGCTCGCCGCTGTTCCTGGTCGGCGCCATGGTGTGGGAGCGGAACGGCCTCGAGGTGCGCCAGTTCCTGGCGCGCAATTACGCCGAGGAAGCGGCCGCCATCGGCTGCTTCCTCGACGAGTGCGCGCGACACCGGTTCCTGGTAACGTTCAACGGCAAGAGCTTCGATCTGCCGTACCTGCGCATGCGTGCGGCGGCGAACGGCATTCCGTTCGAAATGGAGCCGTTCCACTTCGACCTGCTGCATGAGTGCCGCCGCATCTGGAAAGGCGTGCTGCCGAATTGCAGCCTGCAGACGCTCGAACGACACGTCTGCGGCCGCGGCCGGAGCGGGGATATCCCGGGTATGGAAATCCCGGACGCGTACCACGCCTTTGTCCGTACCGGCAACGCCTGGCAGATGGTCGATATCCTGCGACACAACCTGCTCGACCTGGTGACGCTGGCCGACCTGATGACACGATTGCCGGCCCCGAGTGAGTGATGGCGAGGGAGCGCGGGGGTTTCCCACCCCCGCACCCCCGGCCAAGGGGCGTCGCGACTCCCCTTGGAACCCCTCGATTCTTGTCTTCGAAATTCGGCTGCGAGCGCAACACTCGCAGCCGAATTCCGAAGACGGAGCCGTCCGTCAGCGGCGGCATGGCGCAGCCCGCACCATACCGCCGCTGACGGAGTGAAGACGCGACCCGTGCGGACAAGTCCAGAATAGAGTAAAGTGGCAGTGGCGCGGGACCTCCGGGACCGCAGTAAGGTACTCGGGTCCGTCCCGGACCGAGGCCCTCGGCCGGGGACCGGCCCGAGTACTCTGCTTCGGACCGGGACGGTCCGAGCCACTGTAAGAAACATGAACACGGACGATTTCATCCAGCGCCTGCGCGCCGATCCGAACTATGCGGATCAGATCGTGCACGTGCACGAGGATCCAGCGCGGGCGGCGGAACTCATCGAGCCGGCGCGTCTCGGGCTGCCGCACTACGCGGAACTGCTGCGCCGGATCGGCATTGCGCAGCTCTACTCGCACCAGGCGCAGGCACTGCGGCTGATTGCAGAGGGGCGGGATGTGGCTGTCGCCACCGGTACGGCCTCGGGCAAGAGCCTGTGCTACGCCCTGCCGATCCTCGCCACCGCGCAGGCCGACCGCGAAGCACGCGCCCTGCTCCTGTTCCCGACCAAGGCGCTGTGCCAGGACCAGTTCCGGCACTTCAGCGAGCTGCAGGAAAAGACCGGCCTTGCCGACCGCCTCGCCGGCGTGCTCGACGGCGACACCCCCTCCCCGCTGCGCCGGCGCCTGCGCGACCGCGGGTCGGTCGTGTTCAGCAATCCCGATATGGTGCACACCGCGCTGATGCCACAGCACGCGCGCTGGGCCGAATTCCTGGCGCAACTGCGGTTCCTGGTTCTGGACGAACTGCACATCTACAGCGGCCTGTTCGGCTCGAACATGGCGCTGCTCCTGAACCGGTTCCTGCGTATTTGCCGCCACTACGGGTCGCGGCCGCAGATCATTGCGTGTTCTGCGACGATCGCGAATCCTGCGGAGCTCGCGCAACACCTCACCGGTGGCGCGGTCGCACTCGTGGATCACGACGGCAGCCCGCGCGGACGCCGGCAGTACGTGCTCTGGAACCCGCCGCGCTTGCGCGAGACGCCGTACCGCTCGCGACGCAGCGCCAATGTCGAGGCGCACGAACTGATGGCGGCGCTCGTGGCCCTGGGCGTGCCGACGATCACGTTCTCGAAAGCGCGCGTCACGGCCGAACTCATCCACCGCTACGTCACCGAGCGGCTGCTGACCGTTGCGCCGGGGCAGGTGTCCAAGGTCACACCGTACCGCGGCGGCTACCGGCCCGAGGACCGGCGCGAGATCGAACGGCGTCTGTTCGCCGGCGAACTGCTCGGCGTCAGCACGACTCCGGCGCTCGAGCTGGGCATCGACGTCGGCGGCCTTGATGCCGCCATCCTGGTCGGCTACCCCGGCACCCTGGCGTCGTTCTTCCAGCAGGCGGGTCGCGCCGGACGCAGCGGTCGCGACGCGCTCGCCATCCTGATCGGCCTGGACACGAGCATCAACCAGTTCATCCTCGCGCACCCCGGGTATCTGTTCGGCCGCTGCATCGAGCGGGCGGTGATCGAACCAGAGAATCCGTTCGTCCTGCTCGGGCACCTGCGCTGCGCCGCACACGAACTGGCGGTGGCCGAGAGCGAACTCCGCACGTTCGGACCGCACGCCGAACTGGTGGCACGCATCCTGGTCGAGAACCTCAAACTGCGCAAGATCGGCGACCGCTGGTACTACGCCGCCGCCGAAGTGCCGCAACACGAAGTCTCGCTGCGCGGCTACTCGGACGCAAACGTGCTCATCCAGGACGCCGACACCGGCGAGGTCCTCGGCGAGGTGGACCGTTACGATGCCGAGCCCATCGTCCACCCGGAAGCCATCTACATGCACCGCGGCGACACGTACCGCGTCCTCGAACTCGATCTGGACCGGAACCTCGCCCACGTCCGCCGCGAGGAGGTCGACTACTACACGCAGCCGCTCGGGGGCACGGACGTGCACCACATCGACCACCAGCTCCGCGAGAAACCGTTCGGCACCGGCCGCGTCTACTGGGGCGAAGTCACCGCCGGGTGCCGCACCTACGCCTACGAGAAGATCCGGTTCTACTCGCTCGACGCGGTCTCGGTGCACGGCCTGAAACTGCCGGTCATGGTCCTGGAAACCATGGCCGTCTGGATCGTGCCGCCCGAACCGCTCATGGCCAAAGTCCGCAAGGCGAACCTGGACGTGCACGCCGGCCTGCGCGGCATCGGCTACGCCACGCGCATGCTGCTGCCGCTGTACATCACCTGCGACACGCTCGACTTCTCGCACACCATCGGCAGCGTCAATGCACCGTGGAACGCGATCTTCATCTACGAGCGGTATCCGCACGGGCTCGGCTTCACCGCCCAGGCGTACGACCGCATGCACGAGATCCTCCCTGCCGTGCGCGAGGCCATCGCCCGTTGCGCGTGCGCGGACGGCTGCCCCTGCTGCGTCGGCAAGCCGCTGCGGCAGCAGACGAGCTGGAACGTCGAACGCGGCGAGGGACACATCCCGAGCAAAGCAGCCGCGCTGGTGATCCTGGACGGCCTGCTCGGCGACGGCAGTGCGCTGGTCGCGCCCGACACGCTGGCCCTCGCCGAGAGCGATGCCGCCCGGACCGAGCGGCTTGCGCAAGCCTTGCGCCGGCGCCTCGAGCGCATGCGCGAACCGCAGGTGTTCCACCCGGTCACGCCCAAGCCCGCGGTGCACACGGAGTACCCCGCCGCCGAAAAACCAACGGAGTTGCCCAAGCCCGACGTGACGCGCCGCGTCGAACTGCGCCGCGATTTCGAGCGCAACCTGCGCCAGCGCATGGCGAAAGCCGGAGCCCCGCCCGTCAGCGAGCGCCAGCGAGCCAAGGGCACACGAGATCCCCGACGCGAAGACCGCCCAAACCCATCAACGGAGACCCGAAAACGTGGACGTTGAAACCTTGATGAAGCGCCTGCAGCGGCAGGAGTTCGTGTCCAGCCAGGTTGTGTCGAGCCGGCGCCTGCCGGAACGCGCCGCGACGTTTCAGGACGTGCATGGCGGCCTGCACCCCGCCTCCACGGCCGCCCTCCAGCGGCTCGGCATCGCACAACTCTATTCGCACCAGGCCACGGCGGTCAACGCGCTGCGCGAAAGCGCCAGCATCGTTGTAGTGACCGGCACAGCCAGCGGCAAGACGCTCTGCTACACGGTCCCGATCCTGGAGGAGATCCAGCGCGACAGCCTCTCCACCATGCTGCTGATTTACCCGACCAAGGCCCTGGCCCAGGACCAGCTCCGGGCGCTGTCCGCACTCCAGGACGAGGACGGCGGCGGTACGACGTTCGCCGCCGGGACCTACGACGGCGACACGCCGCAGACACTGCGCCGCAACCTGCGCGACCGCGCCAACGTCATCCTCACCAACCCGGACATGCTGCACCAGGGCATTCTGCCGCAGCACGCGCGATGGAACCGCTTCTTCGCGCACCTCCGCTACGTGGTGATCGACGAAATCCACGCCTACCGCGGCGTGTTCGGCTCGCACCTGGCCAACGTCATCCGCCGGTTGCAGCGCATCTGTCGGCACTACGGCTCGACGCCGCAGTTCATTTGCTGCTCGGCAACCATTGCCAACCCGAAGGACCACGCTGAGCGCATCTGCGGCCGCGACATGGTGCTGGTCAACAACGACGGCTCGCCGCGCGGCCCGAAGCACGTCGTGTTCTGGAACCCGCCCCCGCTCACGACAGCCGCGTCCGGCCCAACGGACAACTGGCGCTTCGGCGGCGACCGGCGCAGTCCGATCGGCGAAGCCGTGCACCTGCTCGCGCTGCTCGTGAAGGAGGGCATTCAGACCATCGCGTTTGTCCGCACACGCTTGGCGGCGGAACTGATCTTCAAGGACTGCCGCGAGCGTTTGCGACCGGTGTCGCGACGGCTGTCCGAATCGGTGCATGCCTACCGCGGCGGCTACCTGCCGGAAGAGCGGCGCGAGATCGAGCGGCGTCTGGTGAACAAGGAGATCCTCGGTGTCGCCAGCACCAACGCGCTTGAACTCGGCATCGACATCGGCAGCCTCGATGCGTGCCTGATCGTCGGCTACCCGGGCACCATCGCCAGTTTCTGGCAGCAGGCCGGGCGCGCCGGGCGCGGCCGCGAGGACAGCGTCGTGTTCCTCATCGGCCAGAACGCGCCCATGGACCAGTACCTGATGGCACACGACGACTTCCTCTTCGCGCAGTCGCCCGAGCAGGCGGTTGTGGACCCGGACAACCCGCACGTCGCCGTCGGGCACCTGCGCTGCGCGGCGCACGAACTGCCCCTGTCCAAAGAGGATGCGGCGCTGTTCGGCCCGTACGCGGAAGCGATCCTCGACCTGCTCAGCGAGGAAGAGACGGTGCGGCAGCTCGACGAGCACTGGTACTGGGCCAGTTCCGATTACCCGGCGGCGAACGTCAGCCTGCGCAACATCGCCGGGCCGGTGTTCACCATCCAGGACGAAGCCGAGGGGCAGAAGGTCATCGGTACGCTCGACGAGATCAGCGCCCTGTCGCAGCTCCACGACCACGCCGTGTACCTGCACGCGGGCGACACCTACTTCGTGAACAAGCTCGACCTCGAGCAGAAGATCGCGCACGTCGAGAGACGCGACCTGGACTACTACACGCAGTCGGTGCAGATGTCGCAGATCACGATCGACGAAGGCCGCGAGGAGGAGGAGTGGCGCGACGGCCTGCTCGGGTTCGGCGACGTGACCGTCGTCACCACCATTCCGATGTTCAAGAAGGTGCGGTTCCACTCGCGCGACAGCCTCGGTTTCGAGAAACTCGAACTGCCGCCGCAGACGCTCGAGACGGTCGCGCTGTGGTGGGCACCGCCGCCATGTATCGCTAAGATGCTGAGCGAGAAGCAGTTACTCGTTGGAGAGGCGCTCATCGGCATCGCCAACGTGCTGGCCGACGTGGCGTCGCTGTTCGTGATGTGCGACGAGCAGGACATCGGCACGGTGGTGGACGCACGCAGCCTGAAACGCGACGCGCTGTTCCTGCACGACCGCTACCCCGGCGGCATGGGCTACGCGCGGCGCTGCTTCGAGCAGTTCGAACCGATCATGCAGACGGTCGCCGAGGTCATCCGCAAGTGCGGCTGCCCGGACGGCTGCCCGTCCTGCGTCGGCTCCGCCATCCCGCCGTTCGCCGCCACCGACCTGGACTCCGCCGTGCGCGGCCGCATCCCGAACAAGGAAGCCGCGTTGGAACTGCTGAACGCACTGCTGTAAGGCGGCCCGCATGGGACGGATGCGACGGATGCGACATATGGGACCTGTGCGCACCAGGTGACTCATCTGGTGGCATGGCGTGCAGCGCACTGCATCAGGTGGTATATTCGCGGGCAGGCCAACCACTGGAGATCCGGCAATGAGTGCGACGCTGCAACTGCATCCCCGCTACGTGACCGGCAAGAACGGCAAACGGGAGGCCGTAATCCTTCCTCTCATCGAGTACGAGGCGCTCCTCGAGGATCTCCGCGATTTGGCCATTGCTGCTGAGCGGCGCGACGAAGGTACGATCTCGCACGAGGAACTGGTCGCGGAGTTGAAGAGGGATGGCCTCCTACAGAATTGAGTGGAGGACCTCGGCTCGGAAGGAGTTGAGGCGGCTCGACCGGACGGTTATTCCACGTATCGTCGATGCCGTGGGAACGCTGGCCACGGATCCCTTTCCGCCCGGGTGCCGCAAGTTGAGCGGCGGTGAGCAGACTTACCGCATCCGCATTGGCGACTACCGCGTCGTGTACGAAGTGATCGGTAAATGCCTCATCATCGAGATCGTGCGCGTTCGGCACCGGAAGGACGCGTACCGATAGAGACATCACGGGGCTTTGCCCCTACCTGAGCTTCCTTGTTTCCGTCAGGTACTCACTGCTCCACGTCACGCACCTGCTGTCTCCCTCCCCCGTCACTGTCGCGTGTGAATAGAGCCGAAGGTACAACGCGCCCTTCACCTTCTTTCGCTCGGCGATACCGCGCCACGTTTGGCATACGGACGCGCCATGTGGAGTGCGGCGGCAGAGTCCAAGCCGGCAGGCGGGACGGCGACGCCGCTTTGGTTGTGGAGCGTCGCGCGGGCCATGCGTCTCAGCCAAAGCGGTGTCGCGCCGCCCGTGGCGGACTTGCCACCGCGCTCCATATGACAAGCCCCCACGCCAAACCACCATCGGGGTCACTGAGTCCGTCGTGGCAACGCGCGTGCCGGACCGCGTGAACGCGGAACTACGAGCCTGGCATCCTGCTCGTACAGAGTGCTCCGGCGACGGGCTGAAGCCGCATCGTCCAACTTCCGGCTGAAGCCGGGACTCTGACGGGAGAGCGCGGGCACAATGCGTGCGCGGTTCGGGACATGGCGTGTAGTATAGTATCGGCATGTCCGCGCATGCCCGGGACGCCGACCACGCCACTAGGTCTCCCCGCCGTCAGGCACCACACGTCTCATCCGTCGTGTACGTCCTATTCGTCCCCTTCCCCTCCCCTACTTCATCTCGCCGAGCAACTTCACGGCGGTATCCGCCCAGAGTTGGCCGGTGCCTTTGGGGGCGCGCACGTGGCGACAGAGGCGCGTTTCGTAGCTGCCTTCGTCCATGGCTTTGTCGGTGGCGATGTAACCGGCCGAGCCGTTGGCCAGTCCGACGACCATGGTCTGGCGGAACGGCGAGCGCGCCTTGACGTCGAGCCCGATCTCGCAGAACACCTCGCCGTGCAGGCCGACAATGCCCAGGTCGCCGACGCGCAGCGCGTGCACCGGCACGTCCCACTCGGCGGGCAGTTCGCTTAGAAGTACCAGTTCGCGGGCGTACGCCCACTCCATGTCGGCCGGCTTGGCCTCGCCCGCGAGCTGCTCGCGCGCCTTGGCGAGTTCCTCCGACGTGGCGGTGCGCGCCTTGAACCGGACCGTGGCCAGCCGCGCATCGAGCGTGACGTCGGAGCGGAAGTCCTCTTCACGCAGCGTGTTCCAGACCTTCCACGCCTCGGCGGCCACCACGTTGGCCACGCGCTCGATCTGGGCATACGGGTGCGGCGAGGAGCGGCCGGGTTTCGTGAAGTCGCAGTTGTTGATGTTGCCCTGGCAGCCGTTCGCGAGAATGGTCGTGAACTCGGCGCCGGCACAACGCTGCAGGGCCTTGCCGAATTCCGCAAAGTAGTCCGCCGAGATCCAGGAGTGCTCCTTCGAGCCGCCAACGCCGACGTAGTGCAGCGCGAGGTTGGCGAACACCGCAATCGGCTGGCGTTGCGGAGTCCGCACGATCATCAGACCCAGTTGCGGGTCGGTCGGGCCGGCCGGCCGGACCTTGTCCGGGTTCTCGTAGCCCGGGTTCATGCGAACCGAGCCGTCCTTCATGTGCCAGCGGCGGTTGTGCACTTCGCCGGTGCAGTCGCCGGCGGCCATCGCGACCTGGGCCGGCTGCAGCCGTTGCAGCGCCATCGCGAACGCATCGGCAATGCGCGGCGCCGTGTCCTGACCGTACTTCTCCTCCTTCGGCGTGCCCAGCGCCCCGACAATGCTCGGCCCCGTGTGCGTGTGCGTCGCCGAGATCAGCACGTTCTGCGGCGGCACGCCGGTCAGTTGCTGAATCCGCGCCTTGGCGGCAGCGACCACCTCGACCGGCACATCGATCACATCACAGACCACGAACCCGAGCGTCGTGTCGCCGGCACGCAACACGATCGCCCGGACCAGCAGCGGGTCGTGGATGTTGCTCGCCACGCGGTCCGTGAAGTAACCGCACATGTGGCAACCCAAATTCGGCGTGATGTCAACCGACGCAGTTCCTGCGAGAAGCTCCGTCATGGTGGTGTCCCTTTCGGTGCTGGGCCGTTTGCCTCAATCCCGTTACGATACGTCCGCCGCAGTCGACGCGCAATCCGGCGTGTGCGTCGGCCAGGGCTGTTTCAAGATCCGTGACTGTCGCGTGCGGTGAGTACCCCCGGCGTGTCCCCACGCCGGGGGGCGGCCTGAGGACAGGCCGCCCCCACTTGGTGTGCGCGGAGGCTTGGCCTTCCGAGGCGCGGCGCCGGATCTTGAAACAGCCCTGTGCGTCGGCTGCCGCCGGGTAGTACCGCGGGCGGCCCTCCGCCCGCCAGCACCGCCCGGAGAGCCGGGCGGTGGTGTACATCCCGGGCTGGAAGGCTCACCGCTGACCGGCGAACGGCGGAATCGTGGGCCGGTAGTCACGCCACTCGCCCGGCTGGAAGAACACGCGCATCAGGAACAGCCCCTGCGGCGGCGCGCTCTCCGCGGCGGCGCACCGGTCTTTGGCCGCCAGCACGCGTGCGACGTCCGCCGGCGTGGCCCGGCCCTGCCCGACGTGCACCAGGTACCCGACCATGCTGCGCACCATTCGGTACAGGAAGCTGTTGCCCACGACACTGAAGCAGACCAGGTCCCCCGCGGTCAGCACCTCGACGTTGTACATCGTTTTGACCATCACCTCGTCGGCGCGCCCGGAGTTCACGGCGAACGAGGAGAAATCGTGTTCGCCGACGAACGCCGCAGCCGCCTCCTGCATGGCCTCGAGACACAGCGGCCGCCGGGAGTGCCAGACGAAACGGGCCCAGAGCGGGTCGCTCTTCTCGCCGGCGTAGACGGCGTAGGTATAGGCTTTCCCGCACGCGCTGTGGCGGGCGTGAAACTCCGGCGGCGCCTCGGCGACATCCAGGATCTTCACGTCCTCCGGCAGCCAGCGGTTCAGCGTCCGGCGGATGTGGGTGGCGTCGAACTCCGGCGGTGTACCGACGGCAAAGCTCACGTGCTGATCCAGCGCATGCACGCCGGCATCCGTGCGACTGGTCCCGGCCGTCAGCAGTTGCGGGTCGTGGAACAGGATCCGCAGCCGCGTCTGCAGTTCGTGCTGGACGGTGCGCGGCCCGGGCTGGATCTGCCAGCCGTGGAACCGCGTCCCGTCGTACGCAATCGTCAGGTGCCAGTTCCGCACCGGCAGGCTGGCCGGTGCGGCGGCGGCAGACTCCACGCTTGTGGAAACCGTATCCATACCAGATCTCAATAATCTCGCGACGCCGGAATGCAAATGCGGGACGTGAGAGTGACGTAATGCGTCAGCTAAGGGTGGAGCACAGACCCCTGCCACCTCGTGTGGCAGGTGAACGGGT
>Ga0156402_1374_pt1 | contig 40220 bp, 22 predicted proteins | sample RifOxyA3_FD_108045 | JGI IMG/M metagenome (GOLD analysis project Ga0156402, IMG submission 108045) | Lentisphaerae bacterium RIFOXYA12_64_32 | reverse complement strand
CCGGCACGAGTAACACCAACCCATGATCGGCCGGTCCGCCGGCCGGGGGCGCTGACGCATCACTACCAGCCTTCGTCTTCCCCATGGACGGCACCGGCAACGGCGCTTATATTTCCCGCTTCGCCGCACGCAGCGGTGTACGGTCCCTGTCCGCCTGAAAGCGACGTGACACAGACGAAAGCGAGAATCCATTGAGCGTGCGTGCCGTCCTTCTCGGTCTTCTCGGCGCCGCCACCATTTGCGGCGTGACGTTCTTCAACGACATGGTCATGCGCGGGACGTTCCTGGTCGGCAACTTCCTGCCCATGTCGGTGTTCGGGACACTCATTCTCTTCCTGCTCCTGGTCAACCCGCTGCTGGGCCGGGTCTCGGCGCGCCTGTGCCTGTCAGCCCGCGAACTCGGCATCATCATCTGCCTGACCCTGTTCGCCTGTTTCATCCCGGGTCGGGGCCTGATGCACCAGTTCACCACGTTCCTTATGCTGCCGCACCATCGCCTCCGAACCGACCCTGGCTGGCAGGGCGACTCGCCGCGCGTCACGGTTGATCAAGTGAAGAGCTGGGGGCAACTGGTGGCTGGACTGCGCGCCGCCGGCACCGGCAGCGCGCCGGCGCCCGACGCGGGATCTCCCGCACGACGCGCCTGGGACCGTCTCACAGAGGCCGATCGGCAAGCCCTCATCTCTCTGGCGCCCGACGCCACGCCGGAAGTCGCCCTGCAAAACCACATTCTCGAAGCCATCAACCAGACGTTGGCCGACCCCGCCCTGCCCCACGCCGAGTCCGTGTGGCACCTGCCATTGGCGCCGCATGTGCGCAACAGCCTACAGAGCAACGGCGGACAGATCGATCCGCTCGACCTGCCGGCGCTCAACCGCGGCATCCTCGAAGCGGCGCTTGCCGGTGCGATCGCGCCGCGCAGTCCGGGAGTGCTCGAACACGTACCGCCACGGCTGCTGGCGGACACCGGCCCCAACTCAACCCTCGTCGTCGACGGCTTTGTCAACGGGCTGGCGGAGGGCGAACAGAAGATCTCCCTGCGTCAGGTCCCCTGGTACGCCTGGCTGCGCACGCTCCTGTTCTGGGCCCCGCTCATTCTGACGTTGAGCATCGCCACCATCGGGTTGGCCCTGGTGCTGCACCGCCAGTGGACCGCGCATGAGAACCTGCCCTACCCCACCGTCGAGTTTGCACGCGCCCTCCTGCCGGAGGAAGGCCAACGGCTCAGCGAGACCCTGCGCAACCGCCTGTTCTGGATCGGCGCCGGTGTCGTGCTGCTGATTCACATGAACAACTATGCCTGCAGTTGGTGGCCCGAGAAGCTGATCCCCGTCCGCATCCAGTACAACTTCTGGCCGTTCGTCGACTACTTCCCGATTTTTCGTAAGGGCGATGTGGGCCTGGCGTGGACCCTCTTCAACCCGACCATTTACTTTACCGTCGTCGGGTTTGCGTACTTCCTGCCGACCGACATCTCTCTGTCCCTGGGCCTGGCCTCGTACCTGTTCGCGCTCGTCGCCGGCATTCTCACCGGGTACGGCGTCATGATCGGCACCGGCCGGTTCCTCGAACCCTCGATCTACACGTTCCTCTACGCCGGCAGTTACTGCAGTATGTTCCTGGTCCTGATCTACAGCGGCCGGCGCTACTATGGGACCGTGTTTCGCCGCGGTCTCGGGCTGCGCGCGCCCGATCCGGCCGAACCGCACGCCGTGTGGGGGGCGCGCGCGTTCCTAGTCTGCGTCCTGCTGGCGGTCGCGCAACTCGTCGCCGTCGGCCTGCACCCCGTCCTGTCCGTCGCCTACCTGACCGGCCTGTTCGTCATTGTCGTTGTGGCCAGCCGCCTGCTGGCCGAAGCCGGGGTCTTCTACCTGCACCCGTATTTCTTCCCGTGCGTACTGGTCTGGGGTGTCCTGGGCGCACGCGCCATCGGGCCGGACCAGCTCCTCATCATGGGCATGCTCTCGTCCGTCCTGCTCATCGACCCGCGCGAAACGCTCATGCCGTTCGTCGTCTCCGGACTGCAGTTGGCGGACAAGGTCCGCGCCAAAGTCGGCACCACCGCGGCGTGGGGCGGTGCGGCGATCGCCATCGGCCTGGCCATCGCCATCCCGGTCACTCTGTACCTGCAATACCAGCACGGCGCCATCCGCACCGGCGACGGCTGGACCACGGGCGGGCCGCCGACGTTCGCCTTCAACGCCAGCAGCACCTTGCGCAAGACCCTCGCCGCCCAGGGCGCCCTGGACCAGGCCATGGCCCCCGTGACCACGGCAGGATTGATCACCAAAGCCGCCCCGCTGTACCCGTGTCTGGGCGCGTTCGCCATCACCTTCGGGCTCGTGCTGCTCTTCGCGTTCCTGCGCCATCGATTCGCCGGCTGGCCGCTGCACCCCCTGATGTTCCTGGTCCTTTCGACGTGGCAGAGCCGTGTCCTGGCGTTCTCGTTCCTGCTGGGTTGGTTCATCAAAGCGTGCATCGCCAAGTACGGCGGGGCCGCAGGGTACCAGCGCCTGAAGCCGCTGATGACTGGACTGATCGCCGGCGAGATGCTGGCCGGAGTCATCCCCATGATCATCGGCGCCATCTACTACTTCGCCACCGGCGTGCCGCCCAAGGTGTTCGCGATTTTCCGGTAGCGTGGCCGAGGCATCGTGACGGCCGGCGAATGTCAGGCTCGGCATGAGAGGCAGAATGCGGAACAACCACTCGGACTCGCGATCGTACTCGTGATGGTACTCGATCCGGCTCTCGTGTCCTGTCGCATTCGAGTCCGAGCCCGAGTCCGATCGCGCGGACAATTCCTGGGCAAGGAGTGACACACGATGAAATTCGCCGTCGGGTACCAGCTCCAGGAAGAGAGCGAGGAATCGATTGTCGAGGTGGTTCGCGACTACCGCGAGCACATCACCGAAGTGTACTTCCCCTGGATCGGAATGGCCTCGGGCCGCGCCGTGCTCAACGCGCGCCGGGGTTACGTCGACTGGACCGCACAGCAGCGGCTGGAGGATGACCTGCGCGCCATTCGCGACCTGGGCCTGAAGCTCGACCTGCTGTTCAACGGCAACTGCTACGGCGGCAAAGCGGCCAGCCAGCACCTGGAGAATGAAGTCACGTCTGTCCTCGCCCACCTCGACGAAACCCTTGGCGGCGCCGACATCGTCACCACCACGTCGCTGGCCATCGCGCGCACCGTGCGCCGGAACTTTCCGAGAATCGACGTCCGCGCCTCGGTCAACATGCGCCTCGGCACCGTCCACGCCATGGAGTACGCCAAAGGCCTGTTCACCAGCTACTACGTGCAACGCGACGTGCAGCGCAACCTGGCCCACGTGCAGACGCTCAAGGCCTGGGCCGACGCCAACGCCAAGGGCCTGTGCATGCTCGCCAACAGCGGCTGCCTGCGCTTCTGCCCCGGCCAGACCTTCCACGACAACATGGTCGCACACGAACAGGACATCGACGAGACGCACAACATCGAGGGCTGGACACCGCACGTGTGCTGGAACCTGTACCGGGACAAAGCGAACTGGCCGGCCATCCTCCAGGCGTCCTGGGTCCGACCCGAAGACCTGCACCACTACGAGACGCTGTTCCCGGTCGTGAAACTGGCCACGCGCATGCACACCAACCCGCGCCTGGTTGTCCATGCCTACACCGAACGCCGTTACCGTGGCAACCTCCTCGACCTGTTCGAACCCGGGTTCGGCCCCATCTTCGCACCCTGCATGCTGGACAACACGAAGTTCCCGGACGACTGGTTCCAACACGGTGCCGCCTGCAGTGGGCCGGGTTGCGCCTACTGCCAGTCCGTTCTCAACCGCATCCTGGTGCGGATGGGCGAGTAGCGCCAGGGGCGGCGCGTTTTCGACCTGTGCGGGTAAGTCCGGCCTCGCGGAAGTGGGACCACGGTGGCTCGGCGCGTCCCGCGCCGAAGCGGGGTGCGTCGGCCGGTCCCCGGCCGAGGGTCTCGGTCCGGGACGGACCCGAAGCACCCCACTGCGGTCCCAGAGGTCCCGCGCCACTGCCATCTCGCCCCTCGACACCCGACACCCGTCTCCTGGCAGGGCTGTTTCAAGATTCGTGACTGTCGCGTGCGGTGTACCCCCGGCGTGTCCCCACGCCGGGGGGGGCGGCCTGAGGACAGGCCGCCCCTACTTGGTGCGCGCGGAGGCGTGGCCTTCCGAGACGCGGCGCCAGATCTTGAAACAGCCCTGGTCTCCTGGCCCGCTCGCAGGCACACCGGCCCTCGTGACTGTATAGTACGGACTCGACCGTCATTCAGGGTCTTTTCGGCTGTCTTTCGCCGGCAGCCTGTTTAGGCAGAGGGAAAGGTCTGGAACGCATGTGTGGTATCGAGGCTATGTCGGGCGCGGGGCCGCGCCCGAGATTCTGCTCAATGGCCTGCATCGGCTCGAGTATCGCGGCTACGACTCCGCGGGCATCGCCGTACTGCACGGCGGCAACCTCCAGGTCTGCCGCGCGGTGGGCAAGGTCAAGAACCTCGAAGCCAAAGCGTTGGGCAGTGACGGCCTGCCACGCGACGCCCACACCGGCATCGCCCACACCCGCTGGGCCACGCACGGTTCACCGACTGAAGCCAACGCCCACCCACACTGTGATGACCACGCCGTCTTCGCCTGTGTTCACAACGGCATCATCGAGAACCACCAGCACCTCCGAGAGCAGCTCCGCCGCAAGGGGCATACCTTCCACAGCGAGACGGATACGGAAGTCATTCCGCACCTGATCGCCGAATTCTACAACGGCGACTTCCTCGCCGCCGCCGCCGCCGCGCTCCGGCAACTCCAGGGCGCCTTTGGGGTCGCCCTGCTCTGCCGTCACCACCCCGACCAGATTGTCGCGGCGCGCAAAGGCAGCCCCATCGTCCTGGGAGTCGGCAATGGCGAGAGCATCGTGGCCAGCGACGTCGCCGCCGTCCTCGGCCACACCAACAATGTTATCTTCCTCGATGACGGCGACCTGGCCCTGGTCACGCCCGGCGACGTCTCGATCCGCAACCTCGACAACGTGCCCATCACCCGCGACGTCAGCCGCATCGACTGGACCTTGGAATCCGTCGAAAAAGGCGGATTCGACCACTTCATGCTCAAGGAGATCCACGACCAACCCGAATCGCTCCGCAACGCCCTGCGCGGTCGCCTCGACGCCGACCAGGGCACCGCCATCCTCAGCGGCATGAACATGACCCCGCACGACCTGGTGGACATTGACCGCATCGTCATCGCCGCCTGCGGCACCTCGCTGCACGCCGGCATGGTCGGGGAGCACCTCTTCGAGGACCTGGCCGGCATCGTGACCGAGGTTGAACAGGCCGCCGAGTTCCGCTACCGCAATCCGATCCTGAGCAGCCGGACCCTGGCGATCGCGATCAGCCAGTCCGGCGAGACTGCCGACACCCTCGCGGCGCTGCGCGAGGCCAAGATGAAGGGCTCCCAGGTGCTGGCCATCTGCAACGTGGTCAGTTCCACGATTGCCCGCGAGGCTGGTCGTGGTGTGTACCTCCACGCCGGCCCGGAAATCAGCGTTGCCTCGACCAAGGCGTTCACCTCCCAGGTCGTAATTCTGCTGCTCATGGCGCTGAAGTTCGCACGCACCCGCCGCATGCCGCGCCAGACCGGTGTGGAACTGGTCGAAGAGCTTCGCCGACTCCCCGACCAAGTCGCCCGCGTGCTGGACCGAGCGCCCGAGATCGAACGGATCGCGCGCAAGTGGGCGGCGGCGCGCGACTTCTTCTACATCGGCAGAGGCTACCTGCACCCGGTCGCGCTGGAAGGGGCACTGAAGCTCAAGGAGATCAGCTACATCCACGCCGAAGGCTACCATGCCGCCGAACTCAAGCATGGCCCCATCGCGCTGCTCGACGAAGACGTCCCCGTCGTCACCCTGGCCAACGACATTGACGGCAAGGACAAAATGCTCTCCAACATCCAGGAGTGCCGCGCCCGCCACGCACCGGTGATCCTGACCGCCACCGAGGGCGACACGGACGTGGCCGGGTTCACCGAGGATGTCATCCGAATCCCGCGCACGCACCAGTGCCTGACCCCCGTCACCACCACCGTGGCACTGCAGTTGTTCGCCTACTATGTCGCCCGCGAGCGCGGCTGCCCCATCGACCAACCGCGCAACCTCGCCAAGAGCGTGACCGTCGAATAACCACGGAGAAAACGAGAATGCATCACTCACGCCGTCTCCTGCCGATCCGCGCACCCCAGCGAACACTGGTCGCCGTCCTGGCCGTGTTGTGCTGTGCCGCCCCCGCCGACATGATCATCCTGCGCGACGGGCACGAGTACGAAGGAACGCTTCAGCGCTCCACTGAAAGTGTCGTCGAGTTTCAGCAGGACGGTGCGGTCAAGCAGTACCCCCGCGCCGATGTCGTGCACATCCGGTTGCAGAAGACGCGCGAGTGGGGTGAGATACGCCAACTGAAGGACATCCCCGACGACGTCCTCAAGGCGTGCGTCGCCACCCCGATCGACCCGGCCAAGCACCCGGGCGCCGGCGTCTTCGTCCTCCTGAGCCAGACCCGGGTCCAGTTGCAGACTCCGCAAACGTGGACGACGGCCAACCGCTTCATCGTGCGCATCCTCAACGATCACGGCGAGGACGCCACGATCCGCGAGATCACCTACCGCAAGGACGTCGAGACCGCCAACATCCGTCACGGCATTTCGATCCGTCCCGACGGCGAGATCGTGCACCTGCGCGACACCGCCATCCAGGAGGAATCGCCCTACGCCGAGTTGCCACGGTACGACAACGTATTGAATTGCCGCTTTGCGCTGCCGGAAGGCAAGCCGGGCACCGTGCTGGATGCCGCCACGGACGTCACCCGCCACACGGCGCTGCCCGGGGACTTCTTTGCGACCGAATTCAGGTTCGGCAACCTCGATCCCACCCGAGAAATGGTCATCGAAATCGTCGCACCCACGGCCTGCCCCATCCACTGGCAGATGCTGAACGACCCGACCGAGACGGTTCGTTTCGACCAGATCACGGAGGGCGACGCGGTTCGGTATCGGTGGAACCGCGTCGACATGCCGCAGATCATCTCTGAACCGCTCATGCCGCCGCTCGCCGACATCGTGCCGCGGTTGGTCGTTTCCGCCTGCCCCGAGTCCTGGGAAGGGATTGCCGCCGCGTTCCAGCGCGATCTCGATGCCTGCGACCAGCGCTTCCGCGACATACCCCCGCCGCCCGCCACCACCGCCGAAGCCATCTGGGAACAGGTCTCGCGCAACACGGACGAATACCCCGCGCCGCTCCTGGCCACCGGCTATCTGCCCAGTGACCCCGCCGAAACCTGGCGACTGCGACGCGGCGCGCAGCTCGACCGTACCTACCTGCTCTACCGCTGGCTCAAGGCAGCCGGGCTCCCGGATGTCACCTGGGTCTGGATCCGGCCGCGCCAGGCCGGCCTACCCGCACCCAAGGTCCCGAGTCGGAATGCCCTCGGCCTGCCGGCCGTGCGCCTCGGGGGCACTATGCCGCGCTGGCTGATCCCGAGCGACGACCTGGCGGCGACCGACGAGCCCGCCATCGCGTACAGCGGCGCACCCTGTCTCCTGCCCGGCCAAGGCCTGGGCCAAGTCCCTACCGCACCTCCTGAATCGCAGGGCATGGACCGGGAGGTCACCGCAACCCTGGACCGCAAGGGCGGCGCGCAAGTCTCCGAAAAGATCTGCTTCCGTGGCCCCACGGCCCGCAGCCTCCGCGGCTGGCGACGTATGACCGAAGAAGAGATAGACAACGAGGTGCAAGGCATGGTCCGGGCCACCGACCAACGCGCCACCAACATCCATCACTCCGTCGGCGATGTCACCCGCAACAGCGCGTCCATGGACATCACGCTCGAGTACTACGTACCGGAATTTGCCGACGTGCGGCCAAGCCTGATCAGCATCCGTCCGCCGTGGCTGGAGTTCGATGCCCGTGAAGTCGGCCGTGAGCGGCGCGAGTTCGACCTGTTCTGGCCGGCGCCGCGCTCCGATTCGGTCAAGGTCCGCATCGTGTCTCCCACCGGCTACAGCATCTACTCCTGCCCGGAAGCGCGCGACTTCACCAGCTCCGTCGTCCAGATGAAGACCGAACAGCAGACCGCCGGCAACACGTCCTGCTTCACCATGCACTACACGCGCCCGGCCCTGTCCGGACCGCCGGAAAGCTACTTCGACCTCAAAAACTGCCTCGAATCCCGCGCCGACCTCGGCCGCCAGTACTGGGTGTGGAGAAAGTAGGCCGTTGGCTGGGCCGCGCGCCTCTCCGGCCCCCGTGCCCCGGCCAGTCCCTTGGCCGGCGTTCCTGGCCCGAGGGGTGTCCAGCAAGATGTCCACGTGCCAAGCCTGCTCAAACGGTTCACCCAACCGGAGTTGATGCATGCAGATGCGTCGGTTCAGCACCAATCCGATCATCCGTCCGGAAATGGACGCGGAGCTGGGGAGTAACATCAATGGCCCGTCATTGATTCGTGTCCCGGCCTGGGTGCCGAACCCCTTGGGCAAGTACTACCTCTACTTCGCCCACCACCAAGGCACACACATCCGTTTGGCGCTCGCGGATCGGCTCGAGGGGCCGTGGCGTCTGTACCACCCCGGCGTGCTGGGTCTCGCCGATTCATTCTTCGCCGCGCACATTGCCTCGCCCGACGTGCATGTGCTCAATGAAGCCCGCCAGATCCGCATGTACTACCACGGGTGCTGCCTGCCCACGCCGCCGCACCAGGCAACGCGCCTGGCCACCTCAGCGGACGGACTGAACTTCAACGCTCGCCCGGAGATACTCGGTTCCTCGTACTGGCGGGCCTTTCGGTGGCAGGAGGCCTGGTACACCCTCGAGATGCCGGGCACGCTCCGACGCTCGCACTCCGGAGTGACGGCGTTCGAGCAAGGGCCCCGCCTTTTCACACCTGACATGCGCCACGCTGCCGTGCTGCCGGCAGACGACACGCTCACCGTATTCTACTCGAACGCCAACGACTGCCCGGAACGTATTCTGTACGCGTCGATCCGGCTGGAGCCCGACTGGCACACGTGGCGGCCCACGCCGCCGACCACGCTGCTGCGGCCGGAAACCGATTACGAAGGTGCCGACTGCGCCATCGAACCGTCGCGGCGCGGCGCCGTTCACCATCGGGTGCATCAACTCCGTGACCCGTGTGTGTTCCAGGACGAGGGCAGAACGTACCTGCTCTACTCCGTCGCCGGGGAACACGGCATCGCCATCGGAGAGTTGACCGAGAACTGAAGCACGATCGGGATGCCCGTCGCGCGGTCGCACATCGTTCGCCCAAGGCCAACGGCACTTCAACAGTCAACCATTCTCGCCCCAACTCGGACAGCATTGAGTGTAACCATGCAGCAACGCCAACTTGGCCAGACAGGCTTGAGTGTCAGCTCGATCGGGCTCGGGTGCGTGACGTTCGGCCGCGAGATCGACCGGCGCACGTCGCTGGATATCCTGGACTACGCGGCCAGATCCGGCGTCAGCCTGCTCGACACGGCTGCCGCGTACGGCGACGGCGCATCCGAGGAGATCCTGGGTGAGTGGTTGGGCGGTTGCGGACTCCGCAACCGCCCAGTCGTCATGACCAAGGTCGCACCGCCGCTGACGCCCGAACACGTCGTTGCGTCCGTCGAGGCGAGCCGGCGGCGATTGCGCTTGAACTGCCTCGACGTACTCCTGCTGCACCAACCCGACCCGATAGCACCGATCGAGCCGACGCTCGAGGTCCTCAACCAACTCGTTCGCGACGGCAAGGTGCGCCACCTCGGGGGCAGCAATTTCAGCGCCGCGCAACTCCGGACCATTCTCGATATCCAGGCCCGGCGTGGCCTGGCACGCATGGCGGTGGTGCAGCCGATCTACAACCTGGTCCACCGCGAGATCGAGACCGACCTGCTGCCGCTCTGTTCGCAGGAGGGACTCGGCGTGGTCACTTACTCGCCATTGGGCGCCGGGTTCCTCACCGGCAAGTACACGCCTAACGGCGCCATCCCGCCCGGCACACGTTTCGACATCAAGCCCGGACACCAGAGCATCTACTTCAGCGAGAATGGGTTCCGCATCCTGACCGACCTGCGCTCCGAATCGGAACGCACCGGGACGCCGATGATCCGACTGGCGCTCGCGTGGGTCTTCCGTCAGCCCGGTATTGCCAGCGTGCTGGTCGGCGCCCGCACCCCTGCACACCTCGACCAGGCACTGGCCGCGGCGGAGATCCGGCGGTAGTATTCTGGAACTTCCCGTCCCCCCGTCTTGCGGGATGACTGTTCAGGTGTCAGGTTTCAGGTGTCACGGAAGAGCGCTCTGATGCTGGACTCCATCGTGTATTTTGCTGACACCTGAAACCTGACACTGACACCTGGGACCTCTCTTCTTGGCGGGGGACAGCCGAATGGACATCACACGCGACACCCGCAAGACGCAACCGCATGCCGACGCAACCGTCAGCCTCAAAGGACTGGTAACGGCGTTGCTGCTTGCTGCCAGTCACGGCCTGACCGCAGACTTCCCTGTCCCGGATACCGGCCCCGCCCCCCTGCTCTGGCAGGCGGAGGACGCGGTCCGCGTGGGGGTGTGGCAGCAGACCGACCACGCCTGGGCCGATCACGGTGCCTACGTCGCGCCCTCAGGCTGGACGCCCGAAGCAACGTCCAGCCTGCAGTTCGAGTTCGAACTCGAACGCCCGTGCACCCTGCAGTTCCTGCCCGTCTGGTGGCGGCACGGCGAGCAGAAGCCGGCACAGCGATTTCCGCACCCGCTGCCGCGCAGTGTCGGGCCTTCAGCCGTGGCTGCCGCGACCGGCTCGCTGTTCTTCACGGCGCCCGCTGCCGGACGAGTCGGCGTGCTCGATGTGACCACCAACCGTGTCTCGGCGCCCATCGAGACGGGCGGATATCCGCTCGATCTCGCGGCAACGCCTGGCGGCGGCACGGTCTACGTTGCAGACCCGGCGCAGAACAAGCTCCACGTCATTGATGCGGAGTCCCGACGCTGCGTCGGCAGCATCAACGTCAACGGCATGCCGTGGTCCGTCGATTGCGCTGAGGGACGCGTGTTCGCCGCGTGCCTGCGGGACAAGTGCCTGGCCGTCGTGGACCCGGCCGCCGGGACGGAAACACAACGGATCCCGCTCGGCGCGCCAGGCTTGCGCGTGCGGCGGCAGGGCACATCCCTGATCGTGACTCGCGCCGCACTGGTGCTCAAGACGGGCTCACTCGAAGAGGAACCCCCTGACCGATTCGACTACTTCACTCCGGGCCGAACCGTAGCCGGCTGGCCGAACCCGATCCCGACCGAAAACGCCGAACGCCAACCCTCCAAGACGTTCGACGCTCCGACGCCGCACGGCATTCGTGCCAGGGCCAGCAAGAAGTCGCTCGACGTGCGAGAGGTGACGGAGTCGGCGACTCCCGCTACACCGCCGACACCATTGCAACCGACTCCGGGCCCCGTTGCCCTGGACGAACTCGGCGTAACGCTGGTGTTCGCAGCGCCGCTGGCCGGACGGCTGGGCTTCCTGAACATGGAGACCGAGACCCTTGACGGACAGCTCGATGTCGGCGGCTATCCCGTCGACTTGATCACCGACCCGGAGCGCGGCCGCGTCTACGTGGCGGATGCGGCCGGCAACCAGGTACTGGTGGTCGACGTCGAAAACCGCAAAGTCACGGGCGCCGTCGCGACTCCGGAGCTGCCCGTGTATCTCGCCTTGCATGATGGCCTGCTCTACGTGGCCTGCCGCCGTGGCAAGTGCTTGGCGGTGCTCGACGTGGTGGCACAGCGTCAGATGCGGTCAGTACCGCTGCCAGACGAACCGCTCGAGGTTCACGTCGTACGGCTCTACCCCGAATCCACATTCTTTGCCGCCGGACGCTGGCCTTGGACCTACTACTTACCGCCGGACAGTGAAGCGCCCTACCGCGTGCTGGTCAGGATGGCACCACAACTTGCCGTGGATCCACGCACCCTGGAGGTCTCAGCCGCCGCCGTGTCGTCCGGCCCTGACCCGCACCTGGAAGCCACCGTCATCGTGCCGGTCACGTCGCGCAACGTTGCCGAGCCGGACGCTGGCCTCGTGGCACGCTGGGGAACCTGGCAAGACCGCGACGCGGCGGCGGCTTGCCGGGAACAGACCGGCTCAATCGGAACGGGCGCAGCAACCGCCGTCACCGTGGTGGACGACCCGTTCTTCGGACCGACTCCCGCGTTCGACGGGCGCCGTGCCAAGGCCGAGTGGCCGCACTCGCCCGCACTGATGCCCGAGAGCGGGTTCACGGTCGATGCCTGGATCAAATGGGACGGTCCCGGCAGTTCGAACCCGGAAGGTCGGCCGGACCCGTCCTCGTGCGTGATCGCCAAGCGTGGTCCGAACGCAGGCTACATGCTCATGGTCCGCAACGACGGCGTGGTTTTCCTTAACCTCAACGGTGTGAACGAGCAGAAAGACACCGATCGTGGTTACGTCTACTCCAAGGCCCGGGTCCCGCGCGGACGCTGGGCCCACGTGGCCGGCGTCTATGACCCCGCCGGGCCGAAATTCGGCGTGTTCGTTGACGGCGTCGCCGAAACTTCAACACCGCCGCAACCCCTGCATCCGTCCACGACTCCGCTCGGAATCGGGTCGCAACCGGGCTGCTACTGGTTCAAGGGCCAGATCGCGCAGGCACGACTGTGGTCAAGGGCGCTTGGCGCCAGTGAGGTCGCCGCACTGTACGAGGCCCGCGTGCCCGAGAAAACGCTGAGCTTCCATGCGGAGGACAATTCGAGCGTGCTCTGCCGCACCGACGGAAGCTGGCTCGATGTCGGCAGCGTCTGCGACCCGCAACTCGATCCGAACAGCGCCCAACTCGGCCCCAACGACGCCCCGGGGACGGTGACCTTCGCCATGGACGATGGCCCGCCACACGACTGGAGCCGCGACCTGTGGCTCACCCCCGACAACGAACTGTTCCTGGTTGCCGGCACCGACGAGTTCCGGCGCTGGAACGCCGTGCCGTTCCGGTTGGAAGCCGGGCGGCACCGACTGAGCGTGCAGGCGCACAGCCGCTACGCCTGCCTGGACGCGATCGCCGTGATCCCGACACTCGACGGGCGGCTGGAGGTCCAACTCCTGCCCGAACCGCGCGACCGGCATACCGCCGTGCCACTCCCCTCCTATCATGGCGTGTTCTACGATCAGGAACCGGTACAATTCACCGTGGAACTGCGGAACACTTCGCAAACGCCCATGCTCACCAACGGCGGTTGCGAAGTCCGCAACTTCCTCGGCGAGACCGTCTTCAGCGAGAAGCTCACGATTAACCTGGCCCCTGGCGGCGAGCATCATTCCACGCTGGCGCCCGTTCTTAACGAGTGGGGCGTATTCAGCCTGCGCGTCACCATGGCGTCCGAACACGGTACCCTCGAGCGGCAGTGCGTATTCCTGCGTCTGCCGAAGCTCGAGCACCCGCGCCTGCTCTGGCGGGCCGACGAGGAGGCCGCCATACGCGCGCGCGTCGCCGCACACCCGCGGTTGTTCGAGCGCTACGCGCAGTGGCTGCTCCGCAACCATGAGGCCGAAGATTTCCTGCCGTCAACCCTGCTGGCACGGTATCCGTCCGAGTCGCCGTACTTCGATATCCTCGGCAAGTGGCGGGTGATCGGGTGCAGCTTTGCCCTCACCTTTCTCAACGACACGCCCGGGGTGGAACGGCTGACCGGCAGTGTCCTGCGCCTCTTGGAGAAGGGGCGAGCCGACCAGCACACCTTCGTGCACAACTGGCTGCGCGGGGCGCTGCCGTTCCTCTACGACACGGCGGTGGCGCGGACCCCGGAACTGCGCGCGCAGGTCGAAACGCTGTACCCCAATGCGTGGGAGGACCTCGATCGGCGCGAAGAGAACTTGCTGGCGCTGCGCGAACCGCTCACGCCCGGAATGCGGGCGAGCCTGTTCCAGCAGGCCACGTGGCTGATGAACGTGGACCGCTACTTCATGGCGCACGCCGGCGCGCACGGCGGCGACTACTATCAGAGCATGCACAGTTTCTGCATCTGCCCCATCTTCGGCACACTTGGGGCACACACGCTGTATCGCAACGTGTTCGGCATGCCGCGCCTCTTCGAACGGCCGCATTTCCAAGGCTGGTTCACGCACTACCGATACGCCGCGCCGCCGTTTGGGGAAAACCCCTGCTGTGTCAAGGGCACGGTCACGTCCGGAGGACCGCATACCGGCAGGGATCAGGTCATGGTCTCCACCATGATCCGAGCCGTCTCCGGCCTAGCGCGACACCCGCTCGAGAAGCACCTTGACGACTGGGACCAAACGCTAACGGCCCTCGACGGCGCGTCGACACTGACAGATGCCGAGGTCGACAAGCTTTTCGACGGAGCCGGAGTCTGCTTGCCACTGTATCTGGCGTGGGGTTGGTACGAGCCCCTTGCCCCTGCGGTGCCGTTCGTGGCGCTTCCACCCGCGGCGCTGTTCGACGGCGAAGGACACGTCTCCATGCGCGGTTCATGGGCGAACGACGCGACTCACCTGCTGTTCGTGTGCGGGGCCCGCGACTGCTCGCCGCGCTTCCAACCCGGACACCTGCGCCTCTCGCGAGGCGACGACACACTGCTCGCCGCGCCGTCAGCCCGACGCGGCGATCATGGCCAGCCTGTGCCGACGTGGGGCAACACTGTCGTCGTGGGCGATGACTGGATGCCGTGGTGGATGCGTGCCGTCGGGCATCCGCGCGGCATGACCGAGCGACGCGTGGTCAATCGGTACGCGCCGGAAGTCAAAGTCTACGAACAACGCAACCGTGCGTTCACCACGGGACGCATTCCTGCTGAGGTGAAGGACCAGCGGTACTACACTCTGTCCTTCCACGAGCATGTCCAGAATCCGTATGTCAGAGAGGCAGATATTGTTGCTTACGAAACGCATCCGGCGTTCGACTACGCCGCCGGCGACATGACCAACGCCTGGCCGTGCGCCGACGTCGCGGAGGCCGGCCGCCAGGTCGTGTTCCTGCGGCCAGACACCGTCGTGGTCTACGACCGGATGACGTGCCCTGGGCCGACGCGGCCGGTGCGCTGGTTGGCGGCGACCGTCGGCAAACTCCAGGCGGAAGGGAAGGCGTTCCGGGTCGAATCCGGCAAGTCCGCACTTTCTGCGCGCGTCCTGCTGCCGCCCGACGCACAGACATCCGCCGGCAACGTGCGTGATTTTGGCGAGTCGCTCAGCATGCCCGTGGTCATCATCACCCAGGAACCGGCACACGGGAGTGCGGAGTACCTGGTCGTGCTCCGAACGGGCGCCGCGGCTGACCAAATTCCGCTGGACGTGCAGGCGTTGCCCGGTGCGAATGCCGATGAGACCGGAGTTCGCATCGCCCTGACCGACGGCACCGCCGAACTGTTCTTCCACCGCACCGGCCCGCCGGGCGGTCGCCTGGCCCTGTCGAGTGCCGGCACGACAACACAGCACGATTTGGGGCAGTGCCCCGACGATAGCTACCGACACTGGGAGAAAGACCCACGATATAGCAAGTGGCTCCAGGCAGACGAGTTCCGTTTCCTTCACGCCAAACCGTGAGGGATGTCAACAGGGCCGGCGCGCAAGCGTCGGAGTCACTCGACCGGACTGGGGTTTTCTGCGGCGACCATTCTGCTCGTGCGACGGCATCAGTTGCTCTTCAAGGCGCCGCCCAGGCCCCCAAACGGCAGCCAATACTTCACCGGTCCGCCGAACCCCCGAAACAGGCGGTGCTGACGCCTGAAACCTGACACCTGAAACCTCGGGGTTGAACTCACGGCTTGGCGCCACCACTGTCCGGCGTGGCTCGCACGTCGAGACAGAGCATTCGCTTCCAGTCCCGCAGCAGCAACCGCCCGTTGACCAAGGCCATGGGGCCCCAGGCATCGCGGCCATCGAGCACCTTTGCTTGTGCCAGGGGGTGATACCCGTCCACACGGGCCTCCGCCAACGTCAGAACGCCATCGTCGTTCAACACGAAGATCTTTCCATCCGCGATCAGGAACGGTCCGAGCCCGAAACGCACCTCGGTGCCGCTGGTCCATGCCACCCGGCCCTCCGGCGTCAGACACACCAGCTCACGCCGGTGTTCGCCGGCATCGTTCGGCAATACGCTGAACAAGTGCTCGCGGTAGAAGATCGGCGTCTGCTGCTCGCAACCGAACACTTCTTTTGAAAGCCGCCATACGGGTTCAACGGTGTACGTGTTCCCGCTCTGCGCCACCCGCAGCATCATACTGCCGGCCCCGTAGCCAGCGGTCACAAAGACGTGATCCTCGCCGACCGCCACCGGTGACGGGGCGACCACGGGGATACTCCAGTCTGACGTTTCCCACAGGAGTTCGCCCCGGTCCGGTCCGTCCGCCGCCACCGCGATCACGCCGCCGATGGCGCAGTACACGTACATTCGTCGTCCACACAACGTCAGCGGCATGACCGACGCGTGCGACATCTGCCAACCGCGCGGGTTCGGGGTCTGCCAGGCCACCTGCCCGGTCTGGCAGTCCACGCCGATCAACAGCGCCGTGCCCCCCGGCGCCAGAACCGCGATACCGTCATCGATCAGCGGGCACTGACCGGTGTACCATAGCGGCACTTTGGCGCCGAAATCCGCCACCAGATCGATGCCCCAACCGAACGCACCAGTCTCCGCATCGACGCAGAGCGCATGGCACTTCGGGCCAACGGTCACCACATACCGGTCCGAGACCGCCGGCACCGTACGCGACATGCCATGGTTGCGCTTGATCCGCACGTGGTACCACCGCCGCCAGATTTCGCGCCCGTCGTCGAGGGAAAGACAGCGCAGGACGTCCGCCCGCACCGCTTCGTCGTAGTCCAGCACATACACACGACCGCTCCGCACCGCTGGACCGGCGTGCCCTTCCCCCAACGCCAATGACCACACCACAGGCGGGCCGGCCTCCGGCCAACGCTCGGCCAGAGGCTCCGTCTCGCGGCAGATGTTCTCACTGCTCTCGCCGCGAAAACGCGACCACATGCCCGTGAGTGAAGACGGCATGCCGTCCGACTTCTGGAATACACCACGAATATCTGTCCGCGCGGGTGCGCCTCCCGCAGCCCCATCCGCCGAACGCTCCGCTTCCTCGCGGGTCGGGAGGCGCTCAGCGAGTTCGACCGGCGCCTCAGCGCGCAGCCACCACACCAAGCACAGCACGCCCGTGAGGGCCGCGACGCCAACAACGGCGGTTTCAATGAGCGTGTCTTTCACAGCTTGCTTCACAACCTGCCCAATCCGGCCCCTTGGCCTGCAACACCTCAAATGGCCACAACGCCGCAAAAGTACCAACCTGTGCGGGTAAATTCGGCCACGGCATCGTTCGTTCGTAGTGGTGTCGCAGTCCCGGCGGTTGTCCGCCGGGCAAGACACCATCCCCATGCCATGCCACCGCAACGCGCCGGATGGGCTCTTGGCGCTCCACTCCGTTCCGCGCCCTGCGAGCCCACTACGAACAGGCGCATCCTGACGCCCATGGCTGGTTCTCTTCTCTCTCAGGATTTGCCCGCACAGGTCGAAAAAGTACAGCCCGATCGGTGTCGGCGCCATCCCTCGACTATCCGTTTCGTGTTGCGTCAGTCGCGGGTGGAGATTAAGGTCGAAGGTTGGCCGGGGCTGGCGCCTAAAGTGGTCGGAGCGGCTCGCTCCGACAACCGCGGGAGCGAGCCGCTCCCGCCACTCTGGCCAGTCACCCCCAAACCTGCACCCGCGACTGACGCAGCACGCGGGGAGAGGCCTGGTCCGCTTGCAGGTAACGCGCAACCCCTCCATATTCCCGGTGAGAACGGAGAGGCCAGGTTCATGAGTCGGGTCACCATCAACGTCACCTTCCCGGAAGCGCTCCTCGCGGAGATCGACGCGGCGGCAAGACGCGAGTCGCGCAGCAGGTCCGAACTGCTCCGGGCCGCGGCGCGCCTGTACGTGGAGCGCCAGCAGCGGTGGCAGGACGTGTTCCGGTTGGGCGACCGGATCAGGCGGGAGCGCGGCCTCACCGAGGATGATGTCCAGCAGGAGATCGATGCGGTGCGGCGCGGCCGCCGCTGACGGGGGGAAACCAGGGATGGAGCCAAGCGCGTGCCTCGTCGTCGCCAACGCCATACTCGCGCCGCCACTCTTCGGGGACAGCAGGGGCAGTGTTCTGCTGTTCATTCCGGTCGTGCTCATCGAGGCACTCTTCGTGGGCGCGTTCGTGGCTCGCCAGTGGCGTGGCGCGCTTCGTCTCTCGGCGATAGCGAACACACTGTCCCTACTCGTTGGGCTTTCCTTTGTGTCGATCCTCCCCCAAGTGCCCCCAAGGGAAGGGGGTGGCTTCTTCATTCTCGTCGGTGCCTGTTTCCTGGTAACGTTCCTGATCGAGTGCGAATACGTCCGGCGGGCCGCGACCGGGGCGAACCCGCTGGTGGTCCTTGCGACGACGGCCGGTATGAACACGGCCTCCTACGCATTCCTGGTCGCCCTGGCAGTGGCGTTGACTCCGTCCGTGAACAGGTACGAGGCGGCTCGTCGGGCGGCCTGTGCCTCGAACCTGAAGACATTCGGGATGATCCTGTTCCGTTACGCCGACGACAACGCCGGTCAGTTCCCGCCGTATCTCTACCAGCTACGTTATTCCGGTCTGGAGGGCCTCCTTACCTGTCCCAGCATTGCCACTGTGGTTCCCGATGTCACTTCGAGCCGGGCCGACTTCCGGACCGACTACGTCTACGAGTCGCCGGGCAAGCTGGCCGACCCGCGCCAGGCCGCGGCCATCCCGATCGCCTGGGACAAGCCGGAGAACCACAAGGTGTTTGGGAACGTGCTGTTTGCCGACGGGCACGTGAAGGGGTTTGCCGGCAAGGACTGGCTGGCCAAGGCACGGCCGGCGAAGTGAGGCGGCGTGCGTAGGCCCCGCGTTGGTCTCGGCCGCGCGCCATCCGGACCGCGTGAACGCGGAACTACGAGCCTTGAACGCCCGCCGCGTCTTACTCGATCAGCCGCACGGTGGGCGGGTTGGCGAGGCGGTCGCTGTCCACCTTGCCGAATGCGCCGCCCGGCTGGCCGCCGGCGTGGATGACGTAGCTCATGCGTGCGCCGGCCAGGTCACCGCCGTTCAGGCCGATGCCGCCCCACGCCGAACCGGCGTCCCAGTACGTCGTGCCGCTGAACTTGCCCAGCGCCACGCAGGAGTGCGCCCAGTCGGGGGCATAAACCACGTAGTACTTCGGGTCCGGGCACTTGCCGGACACGCTTTCTGCGTCGCCCTTGCCGTCCACCTTCGCTTTGTTGCCGGCGCTGTCCTCGAACGTGCCCTCCGCGGCGTAGTAGGCGCGGCTGATGTTGCCGTAGGTCTTGTCCGCCGTGAACAGCAGGTCGAACCGGTTTGGGTAGAACGTGTACGTCTTCTCGTAGGTCAGGTCGCCGCGGAGCTTCTTGCGCACCTTCACCGCGGCGCGGACCGGGCCGTTGCTCAGCACGTCCACGCCCAGTACCTGTGCTTCTTCCTCCGTGGTCCACCCGGTCTGTTTCGAAGAATAGACGAGTGAGGCCAGGAACCGCTTGCCCGGTCCGGTCCCCGCCTTGGCGCTGACGTCCGTCACGCACCCGTCCTTGATCGTCGCGGTGTAGGTCTCGGTGGTGACCGCCTGGTTCGTCGCATCCCAGACCTGACCGGGAGTAGCCGTCTTCTGGCCGTTCGCGGTGACGTCGAAGAGGAGGGTGTACGGCCGCGTCACCCCGGCCGCCAGCTTGCCCGGAATGAGCCAGGCGACCTCGCCCGTCGCGTTCTTCTTCGCGTCGAAGTTCGCCGCCTTGTCGAACTGGCACGGCAGCGTGGCGCCCGGCGTGCCGTCCGCCTTGCGTTCGCAGACGCGGATCGAGTTCGGGTCGAGCGCGCCCGAGCCGCCCTGGCGCTTGAGCAGGCTGCCGAGGTCGAGGGCGAGCGCAACCGGCACATCCTCCTGCTCGATCGGTCCGTTGACCACCTCGGCGCGGACCTGGAAGCGCCAGCGCGCCCAGTCCGGCGCAATGACGATCTGCTTCTCGGCGACGTTGTCCTGTTCGATCAGTTCCGCCAGGCGGTTCTCGGGGTCGACCACCACGATGAGTTTGCGGGCGCCGTCCAGGTTCGCTGTGTCGATGACCCATGTCACCTTCTCGGTGTGGCCCGGCTTCACCGTGACCGTTTCGGTGCGCACCAGGTTCTCGGGCGTCTGCGTGCCGAGATAGAGGCTGACCGGCGTCTTCTTCGCTTTCTCGTGGCCGCTGTTGGCGATCGACGCGGCGACCGTGAGCTTGTCGCCCTGGCGTGGGTTGTCGGGCGTGACGCTGACGTCGGCCGCCGTGACGCTGGGATTCGGCAGATCGAACTTCCCGCCACAGACCAGTTCGAACACGCCGGTCTGCGGCAGGTCGATGGCGCCCTTCTCCTTCACATCGGCGCTGAGCTCACGGAGCCGTGCACCGTTGTCGTCGAGCAGGAACAGGTGGCTGGACTTGGCATCCCACTTGTCGACGAGCTGCGCGGGGCGGATGGACACCGGGCCGCCCTCGCGGTTGCGCGTAATCTGCAGCTTCTGCTTCTCGATCGTCCGCACGGTGATCGGCGCCGGGGTTACGACCGGTCCGAAGTCGTGCGCCACTCCGGCCGGATCACAGAAGAAGAAGTCCGGGGTCTTGATGTACGTCACGGTCCGGTCGCCGGTGCGGATGCGGTACTGCAGCACGGTCGGGCCCTTGGCGAAGAACCCGAGCGGCGCCAGCGTGTAGGTCGTGTCGCCGTCCTTCAGGTCATAGGTCTTCTGCTCGTCGAAATTCACGACCACCAGGGTGCCGCCGCTGAACGTGGTCTTCTGGACTGTGCGGTCGTCCGTGAGCCACTCGTGCGTCAGCAGCTCTTCCAGCCCGGTCTGCTCGTGCAGCTTGCAGGTGTTGCGGTAGCTCTCGAGCAGTCGCTCGCGCAGCACCGGATCGCTCCAGCGGAAGCTGTACGGCTGTGCGACCCAGTACAGGGGCGGGTCGGAGTAGAGCATGTCGAAGAGGTCCTGCTTGTACGAGATCTCCGGCGCCGCGGGCCAGAGGTGGCCGGTGCTGTCGCCCCAGTACCAATACGAGACAACGCAGTCATTGAACACCAGTTCCCAGTACGGAACGCGGTAGTAGTGGCCGATGCCGTACTTGAGGTAGTCCGTGCCGATCTCCTCGCGCGTCTTGGGCAGGTCCATGCCGACGTGCCCGGCCGGCCATGAGTAGAAGCCGCCGCTTTTCATCCCCTCCCAGTAGTCGTAGTGCGGCACGCCCCACCAACGGCCATGCTCGCCGCCCAGCACCAGGCCGAGGTCGTCGGCGACGTAGCGCGCCAGCGCCTGCCGGTTCGCCACGTCCTTGGCGCGGTCGCCGCCGTGGTTCGGGTCGTAGCACTCGACAATGCCGCAGGCGGTCGTGACATCGAGGAATCGGGCGTTGCGCGGGTCCTTCTCCTGCGCGACCGGGATCCACTTCTGCGCCACCGGCTCGAACAGCGCCGTGCAGCGTTTCTGGAACTGCTCGACGATCAGGGGCTTGCCGGTCGCTGGATCGAGCTCGGTCTTGCCGGTTTTCGGGTCCGTCCGATGCACGGGCCAGCCCAGCATGCGCTTGCCGTCCGCGAGCAACGGTGCGTCCTCAAGCTTGAAGTCGCCGTACGCGCCCGACTTGCCGATCATCGTGTCCTCGTAATTGTCGTACACGCTGACCAGGTACCCCAGGGCCTTGATCTCCTCGACCGCCTTGACGCCACCGCCGCAGTTGATCAGCATGCGGTCGATCCCCGCCGCCTTGGCCTGGCGCGCGAAGTGCACGCCGTCGGCGCCCCAGACATCCGGCGCGCCCAGGATCTTCGCGATGTCCGGGCGGCGTTTCATCTTCTGGCGCAGCGTCGTGAGGAAGCCGTGCTCCTTGGCGTAGGCGCGGTATGCCTTGGCCGTCGCCACGTAGCCGCCCGTAGCCGAGAAGCGGTACAGCGCTTTCCGCGTGTAGCTCCACTTGCCCATGGACGGCGACCACACCGGGCCGGCTGCCAGCGGCGACGGCTTGGCAGAGGACGTGGCGACTAGCTCGATGCGCGTGTCGTAGGGGGTGTCGAAGATGCAGGCGTAGCCCCAGCCGTTCTGGAGATTGGCGACGCCGAAGAAGGCCATGTCGCTGCCCCACGACATGCGGGGCATGTCCCCGGTGACCATGGGCAGGAGCAGCCCGTCGGCGTACGGCGCCAGCGCGAGCCAGGTCTCCGCGCCGGACTCCGGCATCAGCGGCAGCGGGTACTTCACGCCGCCGCTCCACGGTCCGCCGCCCAGCTCGGTCTCGTTCACGCCCGCAATCTCGACCTGCAGCTCGGCCGCGCCCTTGGGCAGCAGCAGCGTCACGGTCGCCGGCATGCGCGGGCCCTTGCGCACGTCCAGGTCGGTCTCGAACCGCAGCCCGGGGTGTGGTTTACTGACGGCACTCACGTTCCGGATGGCGACCCGGCTCGCCTCCTCGGCCTGGCGCAGAGCCTCCGCGGACACGTTCCCCGCCGCGTCCGCCAGCACCGCGTCGGCGAACGTCTCAGGCTTGGAATGCACCCAGCTCTTGGGGTAGTAGATCTGGCCTTCGCGGCTGCCGGTCGCGTCGGCGTCATTGATGCCGATCGCTACGGCCACGCGCCGACCCTCGGCCGGCGGCGTGCCCAGTTCCGGCACCGCCGCAAGGGGAATAGCCGCCTCGACCATGTAACCGCCCGCCTCCGTCTTCATCACGACCTGGGCGCCGGCCACTTCCTTGCCGTTGATGGCCACCAGCGATTTCTGCGGATTCAGCACCAGCCCGCCTTGAGTCGCACCGACCCAGAACTCGATCGAGTCGCGCTCCCACCACTTCAGCAGCTCCTCGTCCGCCTTGGCCGTGTCGCGGCAGGTCAGTGTGTCGTCCGTCACCTTGGCGGCCAGGTACAGGTTCTTTTCGTCCCACAAGAACTGAACGGACGCAGTCAGGTCCGCCGCGCCACCATCGACCTTGCCTTCGGTGACCATGTCGGGAGTGACGGCCAACACTGGGACGTTCGCCCACTCAGCCAGGCTCCCGTCGACGGTGACCGGCGCGGCGGCCCGCCGCAGCTTCAGAATGTCGGTCGGCTTGGCGGCGCGCAGCTTGGCCGACTCGGAGAACTGGACCCACCGCACCTTGGCGCGCTTGTCCAGGATGCTGAACATGCCCGTCTGCTCATCGAGCGTGACGGCGAGGTTCTCGTTCTCGAGCTGCCGCATCACGCCGGCGGGCTGCGCCAGGACGCCCTGACACCAGACCAAACCCGCCACGAGGACCGAACACAGACCGGCAGGGTGCATAGTACGCATCGTGTGACCCCTTCTTCTCTCTACCAAAGTTCAACGCGGAGTGCGTCATATTAACCGGTGGAGCGGCGATATGCAACCGCGACCGGGAATGGGAAGTGAAGCGTCAGTGCCCCCGGGCGGATGCGCCCGATCATGTGTGGGCGTGCTCCCGCATGCCGGACCGAGCCGGTCCGGCCACGTTGGGCGTGGTTGCGCATTTGAGGTGGCTAAATCGACGCGCCCTTCAGGCGGAACTCACGGCGATCACCGAAACGCCGTTCTTCCACCGCTATTCGCGGGTCCGCGCCGAAGAGCGGGAAATCCTCGTGCATTTTGACGCCGTCCCGGAACACGTTCTTGCTCCCGTCACGGCGGCCGAACGGAACGACTTCGTGGCCCGACTGCGCCGGACCCTCGCGGACACCAGCTTCCCTGTGACCGGCAGTGCGACGTAGAACATCTCCCCCCTCCCCACACCTTCCCTTGCGCCCGTTGTAGCGGGAAAGTCCAGAAGTTCGACGCCTTCCTGCGGGAACCGCACCGCACCCGGGGTGTATACTCCCTTCACGTAGCAAATCTGTCTTCACCGAACACTGAACACCGAACACTGGCCCCCCTCGGGCAGGAGCAATCCATGAAGGCTGTAAAGACCGTACGTTTGGCGGAACGTCAGGCAACGATTCTGTGGCAGGGCGACGTGGTGGTGCTGGGTGCGGGGCTGGCGGGGTTGACCGCGGCGCTTGAGGCGGCGCGCGCCGGCCGCAAGACCTGCTTGGTCGAATCGGGCCCGGTCCTGGGCCGCGAACTCAGCCGGTTGTGGCAGACGGAGCTGCCGGATGTCGAGCTCTGCCGGCAACTGCGGGCGCTGTCCGCCGCGCAGGGCGTCCCGGCCGGGGCGCGGGCGGACGTGTTCGTGGGCACGCTGGCATTTGACCGCCTCGTGGCCGAGGCGGGTATCGAGGCGCTGGTGCGCGTGATTGCGACGCGGCCGGTGACGGATGCCGCCGGCAAGCTCATCGGCGTCGAAGTGGTGGGCAAGAGCGGGCGCCAGCTCGTTCAGGCGCCGCGGGTCATCGATGCCACGCCGGAACGGCGCTTCTCACGGCGCGTGGCGGGTGCCAAGGCCCCGACCGCCAAGGGTGCCGTGCGCCGGTTTTACGTTCACGGTGTCGATGTGCCGGCGGGCGGTGCGGAGTTCGCAGTCCCCGCGAAGCTCGGCGTGCGTGGCAACACGGTACGGTTCGCGCCGGCCGCGTGGGCCAAGGAAGCGCTCGGCACGCTGGCCATGGCGGTCAAAGCCAAGCGCCAGGCGCCGGCCGACGTGCTGGCCGATTCGTTGCAGGTCATTCTGGGCGTGGCGGCGCACCTGCGGGCCAACGTGACGGACTTCGCCGGCGCCACGCTGGTCGACGTCGCGGCGGAGTGCGAATTTGAGTTCATGGCCGACACTGCGGACTTCGCAGCCCTGGCCGGCACCGGACTGGTGCCGTTGCCGCAGGACGCCGCACTGGCGGCCGAACTCGGTGCGGTCGGGGGCTCTGTTGCTAACGCCCTTAACTCAAAAGTGTTGCAGCCGCTGCCGGCGTGTACGGCCGGGGATTGCGGCCGGGCGTGTGTGCTGGCCAGTTCGGAACTGTCCGCGGCGCGTGAGTGGGACCTCCCGGCCGCGACGCTCCCGAAGGCCTCGGCCACGCTGCACGAGACCTGCGACGTCGTGGTCGCCGGGTACGGCACGGGCGGCGTGATGGCCGCGCTGACCGCCGCGGAGGAAGGCATGCGTGTGGCGGTGCTCGACCCGGCACTCGAACCGGGCGGCATCTGCACCGCCGGCAAGATCCACAGCTACTACCACGGCGTACACGCCGGGATCCAGAACCGCATCGACGAGGCCACCAAGGCTGCCGCCGCGCCCATCGCACCCGCTGTGGCCGGCTATCACCCGCTGGCCAAGTCAAGCGCGCTGATGCAGGCCCTGGCCAAGGAAAAGGTCCAGCGCTTCACGGGCCACTTCGTGTTCGGCGTCCTGAAAGAGGGCAGCCGCGTCACGGGCGTGATCTCGGCCGCCGAGGACGGCTACCACGTGTTCCCGTGCACCGTCGCGATCGACGGCACGGGCGACGGCGACCTGGCGGCGGCGGCGGGCGCGGAGTTCAGCTTTGGCCGCGTTGTGGACGGCTTCCCGCAGCCGTACAGCTACACCCCGACCCGCATTGCGAACGGCCGGCTCACGCACCACAACTTCGACGCCGGCTGGGTCGATCCCACCGATACGCTGGCCTACTCGCGGGCGCACTTCCTCGGCCGCAGCCGACTGTGGGGCGTGGGCCCGTTCTCCGACGCGAATCACTACCCGTCCCTGGCGCCGTTGCTGGGCCTTCGCGAGAGCCGGTTCATCCGCGGCTCGGTCGTGCTGACGTTCGACGATTTCATGCAGGGCCGGACCTGGCCGGACACCGTCTGCGCCTCGGTCGCGCACTACGACAACCACGCCATCGACTACGCGCAGGAGAGCGACTGGGGCCTGCAACACGTGGTCATGTTCGGGCTGTGGCAGCAGGTCTGCAAGGGCGACATCCCCTACCGCGCCCTGTACCCGATCGGCGTCGACGGCGTGCTCGTCGCCTGCCGCGCCCTGTCCGTGGACCACGACCTGCACCAGCTCGTGCGCATGCAGCCGGACATGCACCAGCTTGGCGAAGTCTGCGGCACGGCGGCCGCGCTGGCGGTCAAGAGCGGCAAGGCCCCGGCCGCCCTCGACGTGCAGGCCCTGCAGGCGCGGCTGAAGGAGCGCGGCATCCTGCCGCCGCAACCGGCCCAGGCGCTCTTTAACGTGCCGCAGACCGAGATGCTCGCCACCCTCGGTGCGGAAAAGAACAACGGCCTGGCCATGTGGCGCCTGACTCAACTGTCGGCCGACAAGGCCCCGGACTGGGACGCGCTCATCGCCGCCGAGCCGAAACCGGAGCGGCGCTTCGTGGCTGCCGTCACGGCGGCGGTGCGCGGCACCGGCACGACGGCGGTGCGCGGCGTGCTCGAGCAGGCGATCACGGAACGCTGGAACGACCCGAAGCTCGGGGTCAAGTCCCCGGCACGCTGCATCGTCGCCGTCCTGGCGTTGGCGGAGATCGCACCCGACGCGGCCCTGCCGCGCCTCGGCGAACTGCTGCAGGGCGAGATCAACCCCTTGGACGCCATGATGCTGTTCCGCGCCATCGGCGACATCCGCAGCCCCCAAGGCGCGGAGTTCATCCGTGACTACCTGAAACGGCATGCCGGCGACGAGATGGGTGTGCCGCTGTGGGGCGCCGGGCCCGGGTATCCGGCGTCGCTGCGGTTTCTCGTCGAGCTGTGCGCGGCGCGCATCCTGAACCTGCTCGGCGCGCCCGACGGCCGGGAGCTGGCCCGCAAGTACGCCCACGACGCCAACCTCCTGACCCGCCGCCACGCCCGCCGCCTCGCCGGCGCGTGAGGCGGAGGGGGTAATGCGCTGGGCCCCGCGCAAAGATCGAACGCCGGGCGCCGTCACCGTGATGCGTCAGCGCCCCTCGGGCGCAGACCGCCCGATCATATCAAGTGAGGTAATTGCAGAAGTAGTCAGAATTCAGAAGTCAGTAGCCAGAATGATTGAAAGACACGCTGGATTTGTGCTTGAATCCCATTCTGAATTCTGTCTCCTGACTCCTGGATTCCCGCAGAACGGGCGTTTTGCAATCACCTCAAGTTGTTACTCCTGCGTTTCCGTCTGAGTACCGCCTTTCAGGCGGAAGTGGCAGCGACGCTTCAGCGAGCGGGCGCATGGCGTTGCCATCCGCACACAGTGTCGACACGCCGGAACACGCGCCACAACGCGAACATCCCCTCCGCGAGTTTCCTGGTGTCAAGGGTTTCTCGCCTCGCAATATCTGGCGCATGATGGTATTCTGTCTCGCTTACTGTGAGAGGAATACAAATCTGCCACAGGCTTTGGCAGAAACTGGCGAGCTACCTCCAGCCCGCAATCACAGTGGCCACAGCCGCGCCAACGCATTGCCGCGAGGGGTGCTCGGGCCTTGAAGTCGCCTGAGCGTACCCGTATATTCGCTTGATGGCCTGCGGACAACGCTGGCAGACTCTGCGCGGGAGACGAAACCATGGAACTGCACGAACTCGTTGTCGAGATGAAGCAACTTGAGCGGCGTTTGACGCTGTTCGAGGAGAAGTACGGCGTGCTCAGCGAGGACTTCTACGCAGCCTTGGTTGCCGGCACGCTCACGCAGTACGACGAGTACGACGAGACCCGCGTCGATTTCAGTCGCTGGAAGGGCATCTACGAGACGTGGCTGCGCCGCAAGCAGAGCGACACCACGCAACTCAAGGAGCGGGAGTTCTCCAAGGCATTGCGGGTGCAGCCGGCTTACTGACGTATGGATTGTGCTCCCCTCAGCTCACTGTGCGACTACAGCCGGTTCGTGGTGGAGACTCAGCCGGACGACGTCGCGCCCACCCGCATCCAGCGTGCCGTAGTGTCGCGCTCGTCGACGACCTGCGCGGGGAAATCCACAGAGGGAGGAAGCGGTGCCGTGGGCGCCTGGATACGCCCGTTCGTAGTGGGCTCGCAGTGCGCGCAACGAAGTGGAGCGCCAAGAGCCCATCTGGCGTGTTGCGGCGGCGTGGCGCGGGGATGGTGTCTTGCCCGGCGGGCAACCGCCGGGACTGCGACACCACTACGAGCGGGGCTGCGACCGATGTCTGTCCGCATCAGGGCGTCATCCCGCGCGGTCGGACCTACCCGCACAGGTCGCGCGCTTTTCCGTCTGGGTGGCCTGCTGTCTCCGGCTCAGGTATCTGAGCGGTATGTCAGCAAACCGTCTTGGGTTCTCGGACGGAGGAAGACGTCCACGGACACGAGCACAGAGAGGGAGGCACCATGTCCATGCATCGCAGACTCGCAGGCTGGGCGGGGTTGGTTCTGGCTGGGGTTTTCGGCCTGAGCGCAGGCGCGGCCACCAAACTCGACGGCACCGCGTGGGTCATGGAGAACGACGCGCTCAACGTCAGCGTCGCCACGGACACGGGCCGGCTCAGTGTCCTGCACAAGACGACCGGACTGCTCTGGGCGCAGGAAGACCCGCGCGAGCGGCAGGCGGCGGAGAAGCCGGTGACCGTCCGGCGCTGCGCCACGCCGCCGGTCATTGACGGCGACGCGGCGGACTGGCCGAACAAGGACTGGATCTGGCTGCCCTGGGTCGGCGAGAACGGCGAGGCCAACCTCTCGGGTGGCGCGCAGGTCATGTGGGACGACCAGTTCCTGTACGTCCACGTCCGGATGCGCGACGACCAGGTTGCGTTCGGCGGTGAATCGACGGAGGGTTGGTGGGAGGCGGACTCGGTCGAACTCTGGATTGACAGCGTGCAGGTGGGACTGCACCTGTGCCCGGGCAAGGAAGCGGCCGTGGACTCCAAGGGCGTGCCGTTCAAGGATGCGCGCCTTGCGGTGAAGCTCATTCCTAGCGACAAGCTCCCCGGGTACGCCGTGGAACTGGCCATGCCGCTCGCGCATTTCCCGGTGCTCAGGGACCCGGTGACCGGGATCCGGTTCCACCTCGCCGTGGGCGAGAACGACGCGGACCCGAAGCCGGGCGAGCCGGTGCGGCGCAAGGCGCAGGGCTACTTTCCGTCCACATGGGTGCATTCGGTCCCCGCCACGTTCGCCGTGGCGGTGCTCGCGGACACGGACGGCACCGCGCCGCCGCTGACGCGCGACAACGACCGGACCATCGGTGTCGGCGACGGGGCCGTGGCCAACGTCCGGAAAGGTTCGTCCCGTAACGCCATCGCCTACGACCTGAGCGTGGCCCGCGGGCAGCCGCAGCCGCTGGCACTGGCCGTCGAGCTGAGCCTGCTCGGAGACGACCCAGTCCTCGACGTCCGCATCACCTGCACGACCGGCGACGCGACGCGGATCAAGACCTTCCAGCACCCCGCCGCATTGTTCCCGCCCGCGCCCGAGACCTATTTCATGGCCACGGCCAACGGCTGCGATGGCCGTTACGTACCGGTGGGTGACAAGCGGTTCCGCGCCAGCCGCCTGGCCACCTATGGCTACGACATGCCGTGGGTTGCGGTCACCGATGGGCGCCAGGGCATGGTCGCGATCACCATGACCCCGGCGGACTCGTTCATCCAGATGCAGTCGCGCTGTGGTGACGAGGCGCGACTCGGGTTCCCCGGGTTCGGCTGGCAGCCGAGCAAGGGCACGTTCGCTGTCGAACGCCTGGGGCGGCTCGTGTTCTACGACCAGGGCGGGCACGTCAAGGCCTGCAAGATCTACCGCGGGATCGCGCGCGAGCAGAAGCTGGTCCGGACCCTGACCGAAAAAGCCAAGGCCAACCCGGACGTGCACAAGCTCATGGGCGCGGTCGACTGGTGGGGCGGCAACGGTGTGGGGTTCGTGCGCGAGGCGGTCGCCGCGGGCATGACCCACGGCCTGGTCAACGGCCGCTGGTCACCCGAAGCCATGGCCGAAATGGTGCGCTTGGGCTGGCTCGTGGGCGAGTACGACAACTACGTCGACATCGACGACTCGCCGACCATTGACCGGGAAAAGGCGCCCGTCGCGGAACACGCGGTGGTCAAGGAGGACGGCGAGTTCATGACCGCCTGGATTTCGCGCGACAAGGACATGAACCCGACGCACACCTTCATGAAGCACTGCACCGCGAAACAGGTCGAGTGCGCCAAGGTCATCATTCCCGAGCTGCTGAAGACGCACCCGTACAATGCGCGGTTCCTCGACGTCACGCCCGCGGAGGGCCTGATCGAGTGCTACTCGACGGTGCACCCGACCACGCGCTCCTCGGACATCGCCAACCGCCAGGCGCTGTGCCGCTATGTCAGCGAGGAAGTCAACCTGGTCACGGGCGGCGAGCACGGCCGGTTCTGGTCCGCGCCGGTCCTGCACTACCACGAGGGCATGATGGGCGGCGGCTTCTACAGTTGGCCGGCCGGCTACCTGCGCGACCCGAAAGACCGCTCGGAGATCAGCCAGGAATACCTCGACTACGGCATCAACCCGGCGAACCGCGCGCCGCTGTACGAACTGGTCTTCCACGACTGCGTGGTCAACTACTGGTACTGGGGCGCCTGCAGCGACTACCTGCACCAGGTCGCGCCGGAACTGACCGACCGCAAGACGGCCATGAACATCCTCTACGGCACACCGCCCATGATGTGGGTCAACAACCACGGCCTGCGCTGGCAGGTCCCCGAGGAGCGCGAACTGATGCTGACCATCTACCGCAACGTCTGCAAGCTGCACGAGGTCATCGGCATGCAGGAGATGGTCGCGCACGTGTTCCTGTCGCCGGACCGTATGGTGCAGCAAACCGAGTTTGCCGACGGCACGGTCTGCACGGTGAACTTCGGGAAGACACCGTTCCAAGTCCGGTCGAAAGGACCGGATAACGATGCATCTATCGAGTTGCTCGAGAACGACTTCCACGTGCGTGGTCCGCACGTCGAGCAGTGGCGTGTGACCGCCGCGGACGGCGTGGCGCGGTCGACGTTCATCCGTACCGACACGTTCCTGTTCGCCGAGACCGGGCCGCAGCCGTTCGCCGCGGCGGGCGTGCGGGCCACCGGGCAGGCGACCGTGATCCTCGAGAGCCCGGACCGGGCCCGGATCGTCCTCGGCAAAGGCGCGACCCTGGAACTGGCGGTCGCCGACTGGCGTCCAGCCTGGAAGCGCGTGCCGCGTGTGCTTCTCGCGCTCGATGCCGAAGGCCGGCCCGAGGCGCGAGCTCCCGGTGCCGATGCTGAGTCTTTGACACGACGCGCGTCGGCCGACGCGAAGGCGACGTACCTGCTGCTCGCCGACCGTGAGGCGGAAGTGCCGGACGTGACCATTGCGAGCCTGACCCTGAGCGTTGGCGGCAAGCCCGTGAGCTCCGGCACAACCCTGGCCGCCACCGACGTGCTCGACATTGCCTGCGAAGTCCGCAACGCCGGCATGGCGGCGGCCAAGTCGTTCGACGTGGCGCTGCATCTGGACGGACCCGCCGGCCCGGAACTGCTGCGCAAGCACGTGCGCCGGCTCGGTGCGGGCGGTGCGCAGACCTTCAATGCGCCGTTGATCGCGGGCATGGCGGACGGGACGCGCCAGGTGGTCGCACAGGTGCTGTCCGAGAAGCCCGTGTCGCTGACCGGGCGCACCGAAGCGGCGGGCGTGTTCACGGGTCCGTGCACTTCGGAGGCGCTCCTCGCGCTCGGCGCCTATTCAATCGAGCCCCCTGCCGGCGACAGCGCCGGCATGCCGGTCGAAGTCCCGTTCTCGCTGGCGCGGCCGGATGGGCAGGCTGCGGACCCCGCCAACCTGCGCGTCCGGTTCGACAGCGGCACGGTTGTGCCCGCGCAGTTCGAGTCCGCGTCTGCCGGCACCACGGCCGGAACGCTCGTGTTCTGCCTGCCGCCGGACCTGAAGCCGGGCGTGGCCGCGACCGCGCAGGTCCTGGGCGTGGCAGCCGGCGACTACCGCGTGTTCCCGCATGCGAGCGGGTTCGACGTGGCCGCCGACGGCAGCCGGCTGCGCTTCGCAACGTACTCTGTGTCGCTCGCACAAGGCACGCTCTCCGACATCGCGGTGCGAACGCCGCAGGGCACGGAACAGACCGCGGCGGCGCAGATCATTGTCTCGGCCAAGGAAACCGGGTGGAGCAAGGAAGACGGCGCCGTCGAGGCACTCACGTGCCTGCAGCGCGGCCCGGTCCGCTGCGTGTTCGCCGCCACCAAGGTGCTGAAGAGCGCGCACCGCGTGACCCGGACCTGGTACTTCTATGCGGACCGGTTCGAGGTCGATTCCGCGGCGGAACCGAAGCTCGGAACGCTGACCCGCGCCTTCTACGCGCAGGACGCCACGGCCAGCAACGAGACCGGCAAGAGCGTACAGATGGATGGCGAGGGTGACGCCGAAGAGTTCGGGTTCAAAGGCACGCCGACGTGGTACGCGGTGTTCAACCCGCAGTTCCGCAACGCCTGCATCGCCCTGACCCCGCCGAGCGGCTTCACCTACTGGGATGGCGGCGCCCGGGGCCAGATCAGCCTGAACGCCGGCGCCGACGCGGTCGAGAAGCGCGTCTACATCTGGGGCCCGGGCGCGCCCGACGACACCTTCGCCAAGGCCGCTGCCCAGGCCTACGCGCAAGGCACGAAAGTCCTGCCGGCCGTGCCCCAGTGACGATGGATCCGCTGAAGGGCCCGGCGACGAAAGGCTCTTCTTGAAGGCTTACTCGAACGCGCGCGAGTTCGTGTTCCCCAACCCGCCGCATCCACCGCGCTGACAGTGGCTTCTGTGCGGGACACAGCGAGAAAGGTCAAGGGAAATGTCAGAAAAGGCGCCAGCCTACGAGATCACTCCCTCGGCGTGGGTTGAGAACCGGATCCTTCTGATCCGCGGCGAGAAGGTGATGCTCGATGCTGACCTGGCCACCCTTTACGGCGTGGAGACCCGACGGCTGAACGAGTAGGTGCGACGTAATCGGAGGCGCTTCCCCGAGGACTTCATGTTCCAGCTCACATGGACAGAGGCCGCCCAAGTCGCGTCCCAGATGTCGGGCCTTGCCGCGAAGGATGAACACGTCCGTCGGAGTTCAAGATCGCAATCTGCGACCTTGAAGCGTGGGCGGAATGTCAAGTACCGGCCGCTTGTCTTCACCGAACACGGCGCTCTTATGGCTGCCTCGATTCTGAACAGTCCGCGCGCCGTCGAGATGGCTGTCTTCGTGGTACGGGCATTCGTGCGCCTCGTGAAGGTGACGCCATGACCAGCAAGCAACGATGTCTGGCAGCCATTCGCGGGGAACCGGTCGACCGCGCACCGGTGTTTCCGCTGTTGATGTTCTTTGCGCAGCAGCGGCTGGGGATCACCTACCGCGAGTTCGTGACCAACGGCCGCGCCATGGCCGACGCGCAACTCCTGGTTCGCCAGCGCTTTCCCGTCGACGCCATCACCGCCTGCTCGGACGCGTTCCGGATCACTGCGGACCTCGGTGCGGAGATGGTCTTTCCTGACGACAAGCCGCCGTACGCCGCCCAGCCGCTGGTCCAGTCCGAAGCCGACCTGCGCAAGCTCGGCCGGCCCGACCCGACCGCGGCACGCTCGCGCATGGCGGATCGGGCGCGGTGCGTTCGGGGGATGGTGGAGGCTGCCGGCGACGACTGCCTCGTGCTCGGGTGGGTGGATATGCCGTTCGCGGAAGCGTGCTCCGTGTGCGGCGTCACCGAGTTCATGGTCATGCTGTGCGACGAACCGGCGCTCGCCCACAAGCTCCTCGATTTCCTGACCGAGATCGTCAGTGACTTTGCCAAGGTCCAGCTCGCGGCCGGGGCGCCCATGATCGGGGCGGGCGACGCGGCGGCATCGCTGGTCTCGCCGGACCAGTACCGCGAGTTTGCGCTGCCGTACGAGCGGCGCGTGGTCGAGGCCGTGCACCAGGCCGGCGGGCTGGTCAAGCTGCATATCTGCGGCAACACGTCGCACCTGCTTGAGGACATGGTGACGTGCGGCGCGGACCTGTTCAACGTCGACCACCTGGTCGACTTCGACCGCGCCTGTGCCGTCTACGGAGGCCAGCAACGCTGCTTCAAAGGCAACATCGATCCGGTGGCGGGTGTGCTGCAGGCGACGCCCGAGGCGTGTGAGCGGTTGTGCCTGAACCGCCTGCGCCGTGCCGCCGGCCGGCGCTACATGCTCAGCGCCGGCTGCGAAGTCCCCGGCGAAACCCCCGACGATGTCTTCCGCGCCTTCTGCGAGGCGCCGCAGAAGGTTGCCGGCACCGTGTGATCGCCGGGGCGCGCCCCCGCGCTGGCGCCGTGCCCAAGCCAGTGGCAACGGTCAATGACGCCCGCCACGCCGCCGGTCGTTCTCGTCTTTCTCTTTCCTGTTGCGCTTGTCGTTCTCAGAGTCCGGCGCCGTTGTCCCTGTTGCGGCGGGCTGCGGTGTGGCCTCCGCCGGCGCAGCCTCTGGCTGGGCGGCGGCGGCCGGGGTTGGTGCAGGAGCTGGTCTTGCAGCAGGCGCCGCGGGGGTCGGTGCCTGCCGCTCTGGAGTACGCCTTGATGCACCACCGGCGTCTGTCGGCTGCCGCTCGGCGGGACGGGACACCGGCACGGGTGCGGAAGCGGGTTTGTCGGTTACCCGGTCATGGCCATTCCGTTCAGGCGCGGGACTGCGGCGCTCGCTGGGTCGCGGCACGACGCGCGTCGCAGGCGTGGCGGGCGCCGGCGGCTGGATACCGGCCGGTTGTGGTGGAGGCGCCGGGATTTGGACCGGGACGACGGGCGCCGGCTGCGATGGCGCGGCCACTGGCCTGGCACGCTCCGGGACCCGGTTGGGCGACCCCGCTGGGCGTTCCGAACCGGGCCGTTGCTTGCCGTCCGCCGCCGTTGGCGCCGGGGCGGGACGGGCAGGCGCCGTTTCCTCGCGGTGCGGCCGGTGGTCCGTCTTCGGTGTCGCGCCCGGGCGTGGCTCAACCGTCGCAGTTGCCGGGGGCGGCACGGGTGCGGTGGCAGGTGCGCTGCCGACGGAACCGGATGAGTTGCCCGCGGAACCAGGGACTGCAGGCTGCGGCGACGGCCGCCGGTCGTCATGTGGCTTCGGGGCGGCCGAGCCCTGTTCCGGGCGGTCCTGCGCCTCGTGTTTGGGCCCTGCTTCCGGCTCGGACGGGCGCACCGGGCGGGCATCTGCGGGCCTCACTGCGTCGCCGGTTTGGGGCCTGGCGGGAATCGCGTCCGGCCGCGGCCCTGACGTCCCGGCGTCGGGGCGGCGCGACCGTTGCGTCTGCCACGACTCGCGCGCGGTGCGCACGTCCGGGTCCCGGTCACCGAATGTCCGCAGGTCCTGCCGCGCCTGGCGCGGGTCCTTGGACCAGGCGGCCACGCGGTTCTGGTACCGGTTGCCTTCCGCTTGGCGCAGGCGCTCCTGGGAGACGCGCACGGTCTCGGTAATCCGCCGCTGCTCCTGCTCATGGCGCAGGCGATCGTTTTCCGGCCGCACGTCCCGGTGCGTCCGTACGCGTGTGTCCAGATCGCGTTCCGTCATCCGCGCGACGTCGACGCGGAAATGGCTCTGGTACCAGCCCTGCCGGTAACTCGCGAGGTGGCTTGTGCCCTGCGCAAACCGGCCGTGATCGTCACGTGGACGGAAATGTCCGGGATGCGCATAGACGGCTGGGCGGTACACCCACGGATGGTGCGTGAAGAAGAAGGCCCGGTGCGTCACCCACCCGCCCCAGAAGAAGGGGTCCACGTCATCGACATGGAATGTGTACGCCACGACCCGGTCGGCGTAGCAGTGCTGCCACGGCCCGACGTAGTAGTAGCGGTACGTGTAAAGGCACGGGCTGGGGAGTACCTGTGTCGTCACCAGCGGCACGACCACGACGGGGTCGGCCAGCGCTGTTACCTGAACATAGTTGACGTCAAACGCTTGTCCGGCGCCAGCCGACAGGTGCAGTTCCAGGACGCCGTCGATGACCCGGTCCGCCGTCGCGATATCGAAGACCGTCCGCGTGTCGTTGCCCAGCAGCACGTAGCTGTCGCCGTAGAACCCCGGTTCACCGTCCGGCTCGACATCCGGCCTGTACCGCTCCTCGACGGCCAGATTCCGGACGTAGACCAGTCCCGCCACCGCCTGATCACCGGCCATCTCCGCCCTGCGGTAGCCGATGTCCAGCCGAAGGGTTGAGGCGCCTGGCGGGATGCTGAACAGGTACACCGCGGACGCCACCGCGACACGCGACACTTCGTTCGGGGCCTGGGCATCCCAGGCGGCCAGGCGAATGCCGTTGCTGAAGACCGGGCTACCGGAGAGTGCGGCGTCGCCGCGCACGAAGTACTCGTCGTACTGATCGGCATAGCGGTAGAACGTTGCCAGCCGCGGGCCAGCCGGTGGCGCGATCGCCGCAACGGGCGCGGCGACCGCCGTGGTGGCCGCGGGCCATGGCGCCTGGACGACCGTCACGGTCCTGGCCGGCCGCGGCGACACGGTCTGATAGCACCCCGCCTGCGTGGAGAGCACGCCGCCGACAAGGATGAACGCTGCGTTGCGAGTCAACACCGAGAGCCTGTCACGTTTCGTTTTCATCTTGCGCTGCCTCATGTTCCCCCCCCGTGTCCGCCTGTTTCCTTCTCGGGTCCGTAACAGGTCTGACGAAGGCCATATCCGCGGTATTCACCCTGCCCGGGACGCGCGGCGGGGGCCCGGCGCCCTGTGCCGGGCGCGCGGTTCCTCCAGAGGAGGTGATCGCACTGGGTCAAGCACAGAGACACCGGAGCCGCTCAGCCCGACGCAGGCGGCGGCGGGCGAACCCTCGACAGACTCGGTGCCTCGGGTCTTTCTGTGAGCACGGTTTTTCTGGCCGTGCCGGGTCACTTGTCGTCTGCCGCCGCCGGTTCGGCGGCATCGGTCTCTTCAGCCTTGGCGGCGGGCGCGCCCGGAGTCGGCTGGCCCTCGAGAACGTCCTGGGTCACGGACTGGACCGCGGGGTTCTGCAGCAGCGCCTTGATCTTATCGTTGTTGAGCAGCGTGGCCAGGTCCCCGGACTGCATCGCTTTCATGATCGCCGGATCGTTCACCACGGCCTGCAAAGCCGCGTCCTTTCTGAGTCCCTCAACCTTTGACATCAGCGCCGGATTCCCGGCGATGGACTTCAGCAGGGATTGAAAATCCAGCCCGGCACCGCCGAGGCCGGCGCCCACTTGGTCCACGTCTATGTCCCACGGGTCTTCCTCACCCGCGGCCACCGCGGGGGCTGGCGCCGCGCGTTCAGTTTCGCTGACCACCGCAGAGCTCTCATACACGATGCTGGCCACCTTGCCTTCCGGCACGTTCACCAGACCGAGAGACTCCGTCTTGATCTCGTAAACGCCCTCTTTCAATCCCACGATCCGGCCTACGATCTGGGACTTGTCATTGAGCCGGATCAGCGCCACGGCCGAGCCGTCCGCCGGCGCATCCGCTGCCACCGCGCAGAACCCGACCAGAAGAAAGACCGTGAAGAGGGCGAACGCTTTCATGCGCATGTTCCTTGTCTCTGTCTTCGTCGCGAGCCTTGACCGTCGGATATTTCCAGGCCGCGGGCGTGGTTCTCGGACAGGTCCATACAGCACTCACAGAGTATACCGCCTCCTGACGGAAAGCAACACCGTCGAATCCCGCCCGCAGGACCGTTCATCGTCAGGGCGGTGTCGATGATTCCCCGCCCGCTGGCGCGAGCTGGAAGATGGCGCGGAGGCGCGCAACGGCCGTGGCGGAGGCAGGAAGACCTGGCCCGACGGCATTCCGGATCGCCGGCCAGTCGGCAGCCGCAGGCGGGAAGCTGTCCAGGAAGCGCTGCAGGTCGTGCTGGAGCGCCGGCGGCAGCACGAACCGCTCCGTCGGCACCAGGGCAAGGAGGAGGCGGAACACATCGTTTCGATGCTTCCTGATGTCGTCGCTCCTGACCGTTCTGTCGCCGCGCTGACGCCTGCCGGTCAGGTCCAGCCAGGCCCGGGCCTTCAGCGGTATCAGGCACCGGGCCGGGACAATGGGTACGCCGGAGACCGTGATGCGGCTGGCAACCACATGACGGTAGTAGTCCTCCTCCAGCAGGATGGCGGAGAGGCTGGAGACATCCTCCTCGGCGGGGATCGGCGTGAGGTGCGTGCCGGGCGGCAGTTCAAGAAAGTTGCGTGTCAGCAGTTCAATCATGAACGGATAACCGGTGCTGCGCGGTTCCCGGAAGCGGTAGAACTGGGGCCGGGACGCGCTCTGCTCCAGGCTCGCGTAGTTCCCGTCTGCGATGAAGGCCCAGAACCGCTGATGGAAAGCCGGGGTCAGCGCTTCCACCACCAGTACCAGGTCGAGGTCCTTGGTCGCACGGAACGGGAGTTCCTGCGTGCCCAGCCAGAGGTCACAGGCGGCGCCGCCGATCAGGATGTAGGCGTCCTCGAAACCCCGGAAATGCGCCACAAAACGGTCCAGGCCGGTTACCATTGCATGCCCTCCAGCAGCTCGTTGAGCGCGCCCTGGACACGTTCATCCGGGCTGTCCTTAAGAGAAAGAAAGAGCGACAGGCGGTCGACGACGCGAGCGCCGGCGGTCAGGCCGGGGGCGTAAAGCCACTGCTCCATGGAGACACAGCCGGGATCGGCGAACGGCTGCGGCGCGAGTGCCCCGCCCGCCACGGCAGCCCGGTACGCCGCTCCCGACATGGCCATTTCCGGTCGGGGATCAGTCGCCAGGGCTGTCAGTTGCGCCAAAGCCGTCAGCCCGGCATCTTGAGCGTGAACGGCGTCCGGCTTGAGGATGAGCACATGCGTCTTGCGCGCCACCGGAGAACGCAGGAGGGGCAGCGCTTTTTTCCAGGTGGTGTGCGGGGTACCGCTCAGGCGCAGGTGCACGGTTCGGCCTTTGCCATCGGCGGCCAGGAGCCCTGCGGCAACGAGTTCCCTGCCGCCGCGGCTGATGGTCATGTTGGAGCAGCATAGCTGCTCGGCCCACCGGTGCAGCGGCCAGCTATCAATCTCGGGGTGCTGCAGAAGATGGAGAAACAGCGCTTGAGCCGCCGCCGTAAGGGCGAGAGGCCGTTCGCCGGCCACGTCCAACATGCGCGGGCGCACGTGCTCCCGAAGGTCCACCAGGGCCATGGGCAGGAAGGCCTGCTGGCCAGGCACGATGAAAGCGACCCGTTTCTCTATGAGGCGTCGACGCTCGAAAGCGGCCAGCCTGGGAAAGACCAGCGCCACCGCCGCGTCGAAAGCCCGCTGCGCTAATGCCTGATCGCGTGCCGCCGCCGCCGGCGAGAAGGGCTCCGCGGCGTTTGCCAGCAGCAGCCAGTACGGCCGCTCGAACAGCACCGTCCGGTAGACGGCATAGCGCGTACCCACGTGCACCGGCAACTGCTCGGCCGCCTCCGGTGCGGCCTGGAGTCGGGCATCCAAGCCCGCGGCCTCCTGCAGGTAGCGTTCAAGTGCTGACACCAGAGAGTTCATGCTACTCCGTCCTATTATACCATAACAATGCACTATACCGCTGGTTGTGTTATAGTGCCAGTTATTGGTACTGATAGGGAATTGCTTTTTCCCAGGTCACGAGGGAGAAGATAGTCATGGATGGGGTGGGAGCGCAAGGGATGGGGGAATTGCCTGCCTTCCCGCCCGGCCAGGCCCGGCTGCCGGGCCTGGCCGGGCGGGAAGGACGGTACGGGCGGGGTCGGCAAGGTAGAAGAGCGCCGGGAGAAGCGAGAAACAGGCCGGGAGACGGCTGACGCAGGCACACCCCTACCGTGTCCTGGGCGGCCCGGGGCGGGTCACAGGGCGGCGAGAGCCGAGCAACGCGAGACGGGCTGTCCCGAAGGGCAGCAACGCAGCGCCAGCGGAGTGGCAAACTCGTCGGTATCCACGTATTGCAGTTCCAGCACATGTTGGTCCCGGGTAGGTGCGGCGGCGGTCTTGGCGCGCTGGCCGCGCGACTTGTTCGAGTCCCACCCGTAGTAGCGAATCTGCTGCGCACTAGGGGCGGGGATGTGTTGACGGGCCGCCAGAAGCCCTAGCGCGACTGGTAGCGCTTCGGGTGGACGCGTTCGCCCGAGCCAGGTTGCTGCGAGTTGACGCGGTACTTGGTTCGGCGCCGGCTTGAGTTCCACGCCCGCTCGGGGCACTGCAGGCTTGTGTCGGGGCTTGTCAGAGGGGTCTGCGCAGGGCCTGCCTCGGCAGAAGACGCCGGACGTCCCTGCGGACACGCCGGGCAGTGGACACGGCGCACCGTGCTTCTGCAAGTGCGATGGGCGGTTGGCCGCCTGGGTAGCGGGCGACAGTCGCGTAATTCGTG
>Ga0156402_1189_pt1 | contig 40538 bp, 27 predicted proteins | sample RifOxyA3_FD_108045 | JGI IMG/M metagenome (GOLD analysis project Ga0156402, IMG submission 108045) | Lentisphaerae bacterium RIFOXYA12_64_32 | reverse complement strand
ACGAACGCGTGCAAATCCGTGACGTGCTCTGGCAGGCGACAGCCGAGACGGACACGCAGGTCGCGGGCACGGCGTTGATCGCGCTGCGCGACAATGTGGGGCAGGGCGACATTGACAAGGATCGGCTGGCGCGGCGCGCCTGCGACCTGGCCGCGGACGCCAAGGTCTGTGAGCCGGTGCGGGTTACGGCGTTGCAGGTCGGTGCCGGACTCGGCCACCAACCCGCGCTGGCTCTGGCCCGGGAGATCGTGAACGGCAACAGCGGCGCGTGCCTGAAGATGTCCGCCGTGGCCGCTATCGGCACACTCGGGGACGCGTCCGACCTGCCGTGCCTTGACGAACTGAGCCAAAGCCCCGACGTCCGGCTCCGCAATGCCGCCACCTCTGCCCGGCAACGGCTGGGGAAGGCGCAGTGAAGGGCCATGGTGGAGGACGATGAGGTACCAAACCTACCTTTTTCGACCTGTGCGGGCAAATCCTGAGATTGAAAAGGCCCCGCCATCGACAGCAGGATACGCCCGTTCGTAGTGGGCTCGCGGTGCACGGAACGAAGTGGAGCGTCAAGAGCCCATCTGGCGTGTCACGGCGAAGTTTTTGAACGAAGCCGGGCGTGTTGTGGCGGCGAAGGGATGGGGTGGATCCCGCCTGTCAGGCGGGACCGGGACTGCGACACCACTACGAGCGACGCTGTTCCCGGTACCTGTCCGTGTGAGGGCGTCGGCAAGCGGGGTTTGGATTTACCCGCACAGGTCGACCCTTTTTGAGCGCAGATGCTCGGTTCGGGGGCGGGATGGGGTGATCGGACGGCCCGGCGGTTTCTGCCGCGTCAAGCCTCCCGGGGCGGGCGCTGGGTGGCGGTCGGGGCGCGAGGTCGAGTGGCGGGCCGCCCCAACATGCGACCTCTTGCGTCGGCGCCACGCCGTTCTCCGTGCGCTTGCTGAAGACTCGCGCCCACTTCCGCGTGAACGCGGGACTCAGGCGAGGGCAGGGCAAGAAGGAAAACGCGCTGGGAAGAGGGCGCAAGGTGAGAGAATAGGGGCTGGCATCGGTTGTAGCTGGGGTCAGCGGGTCGCTCCACGCCGCAAGGGCGTGGCAGCGTGAGCCGGGTCGCAGGACTGAGCGGTGAGAGAATGGGGGACGGCAATCGGTTGTAGCTGGGGTCAGCGGGTCGCTCCACGCCGCAAGGGCGTGGCAGCGTGAGTCGGGTCGCAGGACTGAGCGGTGAGAGAATGGGGGACGGCAATCGGTTGTAGCTGGGGTCAGCGGGTCGCTCCACGCCGCAAGGGCGTGGCAGCGTGAGCCGGGTCGCAGGACCGACCGGTGAGGGAATGGGGGACGGGCAGCCGTTGTGTCTGCGGTTGGTTTGCCGTGCGAAGTATGGACGGACGCGTGCTATCGGGTGTACTCAGATGAACAGCGTCGCCTGGCTCTTTTCCGCCAGGGCGGCGAAGTTGGCGACGCCGGCGGTCTCGACGCCGTCGAGCAGTTCAGCTTTCGTGATGCCCATCACGTTCATGGCCATTTCGCAGGCCAGGAACTGCACGCCCTGCGCCCGCGCCTGACCGATCAGTTCCGCGAGAGTGGGCACGTTCTTCTGCCGCATCACGTACTTCATCATCTCGGTGCCCGGGCCGAGCATGTGCATCTTCGACAGAGTGAGCTTGCGCGGGCCTTTGGGGAGCATGAATCCGAACATGCGGCTGAGCAGGTCTTTCTTTACCGGAGGCGGGTTGTCCTTGCGCAGGACGGTCAAGCCCCAGAAGGTGAAGAAAACCGTGACCTGGTGTCCGAGCGCGGCAAAACCGTTGGCGATGATCAGGCCGGCCATGGCCCGGTCCAGGTCGTTGCTGAACAGCACGAGCGTGGTCCGCTTCGGACCGGGTGTGGAGGTCGCAGCTGCAACCGTTGACGGAGCCAGTGCCTGTGGCAGTCCCGCCTTGCCTACGACGGCTTCGATGGCGCCCGGCGCGGTCTCCTTCAGGCTCAGGAGTTGGTGTCCGGTCGATTCGCAGAAACTGGGCAGGTCGCGCAGGAAGCCGGAATCACTGGCCAGGACCTTGATCATGGCGCCGGCGGGGAGACGCTCCAGTGCCTGCTTCACCGCCACGATGGGGCCGGGGCACTGCTGGCCGCGCACGTCCAGCAGTTCCGGCCCTTGGTTGGGGCTTGTGGAAGGCGCTTGCAGGTTGGTTTCAGGCCCGGTGGACGGAATGGACGAAGTGGACGGCATGGACACGGAGCCACGGCGGAGAGCGTCCGTGCAGGCAACGCCCGGCGCGGATCCGGAGCAGGCCTGCCCTTGCGCCACCGGCGGCGACGCGGGTTTGGGCGGATGGAAGAGTTTCCAGGTGACGAGGCCGCCGTTCAGGTTGCGGACCTTGAATCCGCGTTGCTTGAGAATGCGTTCTGCGACGTAACCGCGGATGCCCACGGCGCAGTAGACGACAATTTCCCGGTCCTTCGGCAGTTCGGCGAGGCGCGAACGCAGTTTGCCGAGCGGAATGAGGGTCGCGCCGGGGATAGCGCCGGCCTCGAACTCGGCCGGTTCGCGGACATCCAGGAGAAATGCGTCTGCCGGCATCGCGTCTGGGGACACCACGTCTGTCTTGCCCGCGAGGAGGTTGGCGGCGGCCATGCCGGCGAAGTTCACGGCATCCTTGGCCGAACCGTAGGGGGGGGCATAGGCCAGTTCCAGATCGGCGAGGTCCTGCACGGTCATGCGGGCGCGCATGGCGGTGGCAAGGACGTCGATGCGTTTGTCGACGCCGTCACGGCCGACGATCTGGGCGCCGAGGATGCGCCCCTCGCGATTGAAGAGCAGTTTCACGTGCAGTTGCTGGGCGCCGGGATAGTAGGTGGCGTGTGAGAACGGGTTGAGATAGACCGTCTCATGCGCAACCCCGGCCTTCTTGAGTGTCTTCTCGTTCGCCCCTACGCAGGCGGCGGTGAGGTCGAAGACCTTCACCACTGATGTGCCCAGCGAACCCTTGTAGACGGACTGGCCGCCGAACACGTTGTCGGCCGCGGCACGGCCTTGGCGGTTAGCCGGTCCGGCGAGCGGGATCTGGGTCGGCCCGCCCAAGGCCAGGTCGGTCACCTGGATGGCATCGCCGACGGCATAGATGTCGGGGTGGCTGGTCTGCAGGGACTCGTTGACGACGATGCCGCCGCGCGGCCCGATCGCCAGCCCGGCGGATTTCGCCAACTCCGAGTTCGGGCGCACGCCGATGGCGAGCAGTACCAGGTCGGCAGGGATGCTGCGGCCATCGGTGAGTTCGACGGTCAGTTCCTGCGTCTGCGAGTCATCCGGCAGGGCACGGCGGCGAACCCCGGCCAGTTGGCTTCCGAGCAGGACCGTCACTCCCTGCTTCGTGAGTTCCTGCGCCAGTGGTGTGCTCATCTCCGGATCGAGTGGCGGCATGACTTGGGGCAGCATCTCCACCAGCGTCACGTCGACACCGCGTCGCCGCAGGTTTTCGGCGACTTCCAGGCCGATAAAACCGCCGCCCACCACCACCACGCGGCGTGCCGCCTGGTCAATGTGCGCTTTGATCCGATCCATGTCCGGAATGGTCCACAGCGTCATGACCGCCGGGTCGTCGAGGCCGGGCAGGTCTGGTCTGACTGGGCGCGAGCCGGTGGCGAGGATGAGTTTGTCATAGTTCTCGGTCGACGTCTGGCCCGTGGCCAGGTTGCGTACGCTGACGGTGTGCCCAGCCGGATCTATGGCTGTGACCTCGTGCCGGACACGGACATCGACATTGGTGCGGGCGTTCAGCAGTTCCGGCGTCATGACCAGCAGGCTGTCGCGCTTAGGGATGACCTCACCCACATGGTAGGGCAGGCCGCAGTTGGCGAACGAAACGAATTCGCCGCGCTCAAACAGGACGATTCCCGCGTCTTCACTCAACCGCCGAGCGCGCGCCACCGCGCTGGCGCCGCCGGCTACGCCACCGATCACGACAAGCTTCATGCCCGAATTCCTTTCGTTGAGTCGCCGATGCCCGTTCGTTAGAGGCCTTTTGCCGCGCGGGCCGTTCGTTTGCCCGGCGCAGGGGCGGGCATGGTTGGGCGGTCCGCGGTGGTCAACAATTCCAAGTGATGCCGCATGCAGGCGAACAGGTTGAGAATCTCCGGGTTCCGGATGCGGCAGAGCTTGATCGTCCCAGCTTTGCGCGTGGCGATCAGTCCCTGGGTCTCCAGGAGTTTCACCTGCTGCGAGAGCATGGATTGCGAGCACTTGGCCTGTTGCTGCAGCTCGCTGCAGGAGAGTTCGCCGTGTGCGGCTAGGACCTGCAGGAGTTGCAGTCGGAGCGGGTGCGCGAGGGCCTGAAGCACGCGCGCGGCTCGTTCCCGCTGAGACGGACTGAGCTGCTCCGGGTTAGTTTTCATATCATCAAAATATCATGATAAGGTGATAATGCAAGGGGTGGGTGGTCGAAAAGGAGCGGACCTGTGCGGGTGGCGTGGTTCGGCGCGTCCCGCGCCGAAGCGGGGTGCCTCGGGCCGGTCTCCGGCCGAGGGCCTGGGTCCGGGACGGACCCGAGGCACCCTGCTGCGGTCCCGGAGGTCCCGCGCCACTGTCGAATTGCGCTGTCCACCGCGGTGGAGTTGCAGGCAAAGGCGGATGGGCCGTGAGGGAGCCGGCCCTCCCCGGGTCACCCGGCGTGGCGGCGGCGGTTGATGATCTCATCCTGCAGGGCGGGTTCGAGGGTGACGAAGCGGGCGGAGAAACCGCCGACGCGGACGATGAGGTCGGGGTACGCGTCCGGGTTCTCGCGCGCCTTGATGATGTCCGCGACGGCGGTCGTGTTGCCCTGGAAGATCATGCCGTTGCCGGCGACGAACGCGGCGAGGAGCGCTCTCATGAGGTCGACAGTGATCCACTCATGGTCCATATCCCACATGGTGGCGGCGCCGCCGGACACGCAACTGCAGTCGAGTGCGGCGCATGAGTTCATGGCCGCGGTGATGCCGCGGGTCATGGCGAACCCCTGCGGGGTCATGCCGTGCCCGATGAGATCGCCGGCGCGGGCCCCATCCGCCCTGGCCCCGAGTGTCGCACTGACGGACGGGGTCCAGACAAAGTTGAAGATCATCGGCTTGAGCTGGCCGCCGAACCGGGCTTTGGGCTGACGGCTGAGGTTGCACACCGAGTTCATGACCCGGTTGCACATGGCGTCGGCGTCGGCGTTTTCCATGCCGTACTTCGGTAGTGCACGCAGCATTCGCCGCAGATTTTCCGCGTCTTGGTAATTGCTCCGCAGCGCGTCGAGCAGTTCGCTCGCGGTAACTTTCCGGTCAACAAAGACGGCACGCTTGATCGCGGTCAGCGCATCGGCCACGGACGTGATCCCCAGCGGTGCGAACCCGTACTCGTGATACCGCGCGCCGCCGTCCTGCTGTTCGCGGCCGCGCTCCAGGCAGTCCCCGACCAGGCTGGAGAGCAGATAGCAGGGTCGAAACTCCGCATAGCACTTGCTGGCGATGTCGAGCGACCTGACGATCTGGGTGTACTCGCGCAGAAGCTCGTTCTCGAACGCGGCGTACAGCGCTTCGAAACTGTCGTATCCGGTCAGGTCGTGTTCGAGCGATGCCTGCCGCTTGCCGGTGCGCAGGTCCATTCCGCCGTTCAGGACGAGCTCGAACGTTTTCGCGACGTTGTGGATTCGGGCAAAGTTCAGGTCGCAGTTCATGCCCTGAGCGCTGATCTCCATGCAGCCGCCCGCCATGTACATCGCCGCGTCCGCTGCCGGTGTGCCGCTCTTCACGATGGCGGGGATGCACGCGTCATCGTTGTAGATCTGGGCGCGGTTCTCGCCGTGCACGAGGTAGCGCGCGCAGAGTTCGACGAACTCCGCGGGCGCAGCCTTGCCGATGCGCGGGTAGACCACGGGGTGTGTCTGCTTGAGCGCCATGATGGAGTGGATCATCATGTTCGACAACGGGTTGACGGCCGTCCTGCCGTCCGGGTGCGTGCCGCCGACGATGACCGACTCGACCCAGCCGTCAGCGGGGTGGAGTCGTTCCTCGAATCGGATGAACAGCTCGTCGATCAGGTCTTTCGCCTGCTGCCAGGTGGTCGCACCGTCGGCAATGTCCCGTTCGAGGTATGGCCACAGGAAGTAGTCCAGGCGTCCCGGGCTGTTGCCGCCGTAGGGGTTCTCGAACATGACGGCCAGGTGCTGGAGGTGGAAACTCTGTACCGCTTCGTGGAATGTGCGCGCCGGGAAGCGCGGGACGCGGGAGCAGATCTCGATGAGTTGGCGCAGGCGCGGTTGGTCGTGGTCCGGGGCGGTCTCGAGTTGAGCCTTGAGCGCGGCGATGTGACGCTGGTTCCAGCGCAGCACGCTGCGCCACAGGATCAGGGCGCCGCGGTAGAGACGTTTGGCTTTCGGATCTTGAGTCACGGCCAGGAGACGCCGGATCCGGGCCATGATCCCCTCAACGCCCAGTTCCAGGACCATGTCCCAGCGCCAGCCGATGTGCCCGGGCGCGCCGCCGGACGCGAGGAACGGGTCGATGCCGGACTGTGCGAGACGGGTGGCCGCCTGGCGCCCCACGTCGTACGGCGCCCACGTGGCCTCGTCACGCTGGTAGCCGTCCGGGTCGCGACTCAACTGGTAGAGCATGCCGACTAGTAGCTCGTCGTCGACCAGGTAGACAGGCTCCATCTCCAGTGCGTGCGCTGTGGCGCGGGCGTAACGTTCCCAGAACGGCCGGCGCGCGTAGCGGGCGAAAAAGGCGGTATCGAAGTTCTGCTTGCGTGGCGAGACTTTCTTCACGACCTGCCGCGCCTGGCTGGCGGCCTGGAACCGCAGGATCCGCGCGGACAGGGGAGTGGTCGTGTCCGTCTCGCGGCAACACGGGGTCGATGGGGTGGGCATTGGGTGTATTCCTGTTCGGTTTATTTATGTGCTGATTTTGGTTTTGCCGGTTGGGTTCCGGTTTGTCGGAGGTCGTTTATGCCATTGCTATTATTATAGTGCAGGACTCCTCGCATGGGGAGCTGTTCCAGGTTGACTCTTGTTTCTCCAGTGGTATCTTTATGTAAATAAGTAGCGAATCCAAGCGTGGCGACAGTGGCTCGGCGCGTCCCACGCCGAAGCGGGGTGCTCGGGCCGGTCCCTGGCCGAGGGACTCGGGCCGGGACGGCCCGAGGGTACTCTGCTGCGGTCCCGGAGGTCCCGCGCCACTGTCGTTGCCGGTCACGCACATGGACAAAGAAACCATCTCCTTCGTGTCGCGCCTGCTGACCGACCCGCCGGCGGCGGGGGTGTGGGTCAATGACACGGGCATCATCACGGGGCAGGGCCGGTCCCGCTACCACTGGCACCCGAACTACGTCTGCCCGCACATTCTGGCGGGCGGGCACGGGACGGTGCGCACGCCGGTAGGCGAGGCGCGCCTCGGGCCGGGTGACATGTTCTGCCTGTGGCCGGACGTGGATATCGAGTACGGTAAGGAACTGCGCGATCCGTGGCGGGTTTACTGGTTCCACCTGCGCGGGCCGCTGGCGGTGCCGTTCGCGGCGGAGTGCGGGTTCGGGCCGGCCTGCCTGCGGTTGCGGCCGGCCCGGCCGGGCGACGTGCTCCGGGGTTTCGCGGAGGTGTTCGAGTTGTTCCGGCAGGGCGAGACGGTCCAGCCGTACCGCGTGCTGGCGGCGCTCTACGGCATCATCGACGCCTGCCGCAAGCCGGAGGTCAGCGACGACCCGCCGCGTGACCGGCACCAGGGCCTGGTGGCGCGCGCCGAAGCCCTGGCCGCGAGCGGACGCCCGGGCGGGCTGAACGTCTCGGAGATGGCGGCCGCGCTGCAGGTGAGCCGGACCACGCTGTTCACGGCGTTCCGCGACGTTCTGGGGATCACGCCGATCGAGTTCCTGACCCGCAAGCGCCTCGAACGCGCCAAGGACCTGATGCGCCGGAGCCGCCGCCCGCTCCGCGTCATTGCGCGGATGTCCGGGTTCGGCGAGCCGAAGTACTTCCTGCGCCGGTTCAAGCAGTGCGAGGGGATGACGCCGACGGAGTGGCAGCGGCGGAATGCGGGGCGGGAAACTTCACCATGAAGGGCATGAAGGAAGACAGAGGGGAGTGTTCAGGTTTCGGGTTTCAGGTGTCAGGGGGGAAGGGGTTGTGAGGTTGCTGAGTTGTTGGGTTGTCAGGTTGTCATGGGGGGGGGTGCCTGCGTACTTCACGGTGAGGTACGGTGTACCGTTTGTGTACAGGCTTCAGCCTGCTCCGGCGGCGCGCCATGCCAGACAGTCCCGCCAAGGCGGGACTGGACACAAACGGAATGGCAGCGCCGCGACAACTGCGAGCTTCGCGGGAGGCGCCAGGGCCCGGATCCCGGGAGTGCCGTCCGCGCGTTTCTCCGGTTTCCCCTGACATCTGAACACTGACACCTGAAACCTCTCGCGTGTCCCGTTTCGCCCCTGTCCCGGTCGGCGCCTGGGGTCGGAACGGTTCAGTGCGGGTCGGGAGGCCAGCCGCCGGTGTTGTGCGTGTGGTCCTTGAGGGCCCAGGCCGGCCCGGCAAAGCCTTTCACGTGCCCGTCGCCGAACAGGACGTTGCCGAAGTCCTTGTGGTTCGGCGTGAGGATCCGGTCGCAGGCGAGGCCGGTGGCCTGGCTACAGTCTCTTTCAGAGTAGCCGCCCTTGTAGATGTAGTCGAGGTGGAGGTTGTCGAGGATTTCGGTCCCGCCTGGTTTGGCCTTGGTACTGGGGCAGAGGTACACTTCCATGGCGGTGAGGTAACCTCTCCGCGCGAGGAGGTTTAGTCCCGGGGCATTGTCTGCGGGTGGGAACGTCTCCGTGCTATCGGTGGCGTACATCCGTAACGCCAGCCCGATCTGCTTCATGTTCCCAGCGCAGTTGATCTGGCAGACTCTCTCCGGGTCGACGGTCGGGACGGGGAGGAGCATCAGGGCAACGAGCGTGACGATGGCGAGAATGACGATCAGCTCGATCAGCGTGAACCCTCGTCCCTTGCGCATAGTGGCTGCGCCCTCCTGTCGCGGCGGCCTTGGCCCCGACCTTGGTCCGTGCTGCGGAGACCGCACGCCGCGCTTGCCGCCTGTGGCTGCGGAGCTGAACGTCCTATCTCCCGGGCCAGGTCAGCGTTTCGACCTTTTCGTGGCGCGTGTCGGCGTCCGGCTGCGGACCCCGTACTTCGGCCTGCTTTCCGCAACGACTCGGGTGGGTTGTGACGCGGCGTCCGGGTAGGCTGAACTCGCCGGGCAAAGGTCGACCACCGTTGCGGCGCTTCGCTTCTCCTTTTCGCGCAGCATGCGGACGTAGCGGGCGAAGTCGTTGCCTGCCCGCTCCTGGAGCTTCATCGCGTTGCGGCGGACTTCGGCGATAATGGGGTCATGCAGCATGACTCATGCCTCCAGCAACTGCTCAGGGGTGCAGATGACTGGCACGTACAACCCGCGCTCCTCCTGCACTCGGTTCAGGTTCTTGAGGACATGAGGATTCGCCAAGTGAGTGCAGTTCCATGTCACAAGATAGTCGATACGGTTCGCGGCGGCGATCCCCAAGTGCAGTGCATCGCGAAACGCCTTCTCCGGGATGTTCAGATCTCGGAGAAACCGTCGAGCCAACGCCTCAGCGTGCGCCGAGATTGCCAACCGCGGGAACGTGGACATAGCGTGGAGCCGCTTTCCGGCAGCCGCGGCGTCGCCCATGGCCGCTTCCTCCTCGACGACTTGTGAGACGTACACGTCGTAGCGAGGGAGCACCAACCAGAACCGGCGTGTTATTTCCTGGCGCGCCTTGATGAGGACCGCGCGGCTGGGAAGGGCCGTGTAGTAGCTGAGCACGGACGTCTCGATGTAGATGGTTTCCCTCATGCTTGCCATCCCGCCATGCCCCGTCTTCCGCTTGGGCAGCGTTTCGCCCGAGTTGCGGCGCGCGCCGTCTTAGTGCGAACGCGAAGCAACGGTCTGCTGGCGCCGCTTGCCCGAGCGTCGGTCTACCAGGCGCTTCGCATGGGCGCGCTGCCGGCGCATCAGGTCGGCGACCATTTCTTCCAGGGAATGGTGATGCTCCGCCGCATACGCGTCGCGATGCTGCCACACTTCGGCGATGATTACGTCCGGTGGCACCGTTGTTCTATCTCCGTTTCGGATGCGACCTGATTCTTCGGTCCCATGGAATGTAGGCCGGCCTTCCGAGGATTGCCATTGCGCGCGAGGCGTTCGGCTGAGCTTCGGCCGGTCGGTCGGAGTTGCCGCTCATAGCTCCGACCTGCATTCGGGAGAGCGGCCTTGGTTTCCTTCGGCCACGCGCCACCCGGACCGCGTGAACGCGGAACTACGAGCCTGGCCTTGCCACGTGCGGCGTGCTACAGCCAAAGCGGGGTCGCCGTCCTGCCGCGGGCAGGACTCTGCCGCCGCGCTCCACACGGTGCCGTGACGCTGTGGCCGCGTGATCGGTCTGGTCTCTGGCGTTTGGTCGCCCTACGGGGTTTGCGGAGTGTGCACGGGGCTTGGGCCGTGCGCACTCCGCAAACCCATCGGGAGTCCAGAGGGCCAATGGCCCTTTGGCGGGGGCGCGGGGCGCGGAGCCCCGCACGCATTGACGTGCGGACGAGGTGCGTTAACGCCGGCGCTTCTTGTGTTTGCGCGGTTGTTTTGGGGGTTTGACGCGCGGTTTGGGGCGGGCCTTGGTGAAGTGCGGGGCGCTTTTGCCGTAGCCGGGCATGCCGGGCATGCCGCCGGCCCCGGCGCCGGGCATGCCGCCCATGCCGGCCATGCCCGGAGGCATGCCGCCGCCCTTGCCCATGCGCGACATCATCTGGCGCATCATCTGGAACTGCTTGATGAGCTGATTGACCTCGTTGACCTCCAGGCCGCAGCCTTTGGCGATGCGGCGTCGGCGCGACACATCGATTGAGTCCGGGTTCTCCCGCTCGCGGGGTGTCATCGAGTGAATGATGCCCTCGATGCGGTTGAACTGCTTCTCGTCGATATTGACCTTGTCCTTGAGCTGGCCGACGCCGGGCAGCATGTCGAGCAGGGACATGAACCCACCCATCTTGCGGATGCGGCTCATCTGGTCCATGAAGTCGTTGAAGTCGAAGGTGCTTTCGCGCAGTTTCTCCTCGAGCGCTTCGGCTTCGTCCTGGTCATACTGTTCGGAGGCTTTTTCGACGAGGCTGATCACGTCGCCCATGCCGAGGATGCGTGACGCCATGCGGTCGGGGTGGAACGGCTCGAGGTCGACCGGGCGCTCACCGATACCCACGAACTTGATCGGCTGGCCAGTGACTTGGCGCATGGAGAGCGCGGCGCCGCCGCGCGCGTCACCGTCGAGCTTGGTCAGGATGATGCCGGTCAGGCCCAGTGCCTTGTTGAAGTGGTCGGCGACAGACACGGCTTCCTGGCCGAGTGCGGCGTCCGCAACGAGCAGGATCTCGCGGGGTTGGGCGCGTTTCTTGACATCGACCAGTTCCTGGACCAGGGTCTCGTCGATCTGCAGTCGGCCGGCGGTGTCGAGAATGACAATGTCCAGGCCGGCGGCGAGGGCGGCGTTGCGCGCGTTCACGGCGATCTGAGCGACGTCCGTCGACTCGCGTTCGGCGTGCACGGGGAAGCCGAGGTCGCGGCCGAGGCTCTCGAGTTGGTCAATGGCCGCGGGGCGGTACACGTCGCAGGCGGCGAGCAGGACCTTGCGGCCGAGCTTGTCGCGCAGGTGCAGGGCGAGCTTGGCCGCGGTCGTGGTCTTGCCGCTGCCGTGCAGACCGACGAGCATGATCAGCGCCGCCTTGGCGTCGAGGTCCAGCGGCGCATTTGCTCCGCCCAACAGGGCAACGAGCTGGTCATTGACGACCTTGACCGCCTGCTGACCGGGCGTGACGCTGCGCAACACTTTCTCGCCCATGCACTCCTGGCGCACCTTGGCCACGAACTCCTTGGCCACGTGGTAGTTGACATCGGCCTCGAGCAGGGCGCGTCGCACCGCCTCCATGGCGTCGGAGACATTGGCTTCGGTGAGTCGGCCGCGACCGGTCAAGTTGCGGAATACGTCCTGGAATCGATTGGTAAGACGTTCAAACATGGGAGGTTTCAGGTTTCAGGGGTTTCAGGTTTCAGGGGGCGCGGGGCACACGTGCCTGGCATCGCTCCGGGACCCGCATTCGGTCACTTTTGCGAACGTTTCTGGAGTACCTCCGCGCCGTTTTCGGCGTGGCAGATCATGACTTCCGAGTCGAGGTTGGTGCGGTCACGGTACGCGGCGCGCAGGGCGCGGGCGTAGCCCTCTGCCTCCTTCTCGACCACCAGATGAATTGTGGCGCCGCCAAACCCGCCGCCGCTGAGCCGCGCGCCCAGCGCGCCGGGCAGGGTCTTGCCGATCTCGACGAGGATATCCAGTTCCTCGCAACTGTTCTCAAAATTGATGCGCGAGCTTTCGTGCGACTCGAACATCAGGCGGCCGAACGTGCGCACATCGTCCTTGGCCAGGGCTGCTGCGGCGTCCTGGACGCGCTCGTTCTCGCCGACCACGTGCAGGGCGCGTCGGTACACCACGTCCTCCATGGCGGCGCGGTTCTTCTCGAGGTCGGCGCGGGTGATGTCGCGCAGGGCCTTGATGTTCGGCATCGTCTGTCGGAAAAAAGCTACCGCCTGGTTGCAGCGCTCGCGCCGTTCGTTGTACTCGCCGGTGAGGTTATGCTTGACCATGCAGTTGGCGATGACCAGCGACGTGCCGGCCGGCAACGGCACATTCTTCACTTCCAGGGTGCGGAAGTCCGACAGCACCAGTTGCCCTTTGCGGCCGCGCAGCGAGCTGAACTGGTCCATCAGCCCGGTCATGGCGCCGACGTAGTTGTTCTCCGAGCCTTGCCCGACGCGGGCCCAGTCCTGCCACGACAGCGAGATGCCGCCCAATTCGGCCAGGGCGAATGCTACGGACATCTCCAGGGCCGCGGAACTGCTCATGCCCGCGGACATCGGAATGGTGCTGACGATGACCGCGTCGAACGTCGGCACCGGGATGCCGCGTTTCTGCAGTTCGACGACCAAACCTTTGACGTAATTGGCCCAGTCGCCCTTCTTTGGCCGGGAGAGCTTCTCGAGGTGAAACTTCCGCGCGCTGTCGCTCTGCACGCTGCGGACCCGGCACTCCTTGCCTGAACGTCCCGCCGCGGCGACGTACGTAGATCGGTCCACGGCGACGCTGAGCACCACGCCTTCGTTGTAGTCGGTGTGGTTGCCGAGCATTTCGACACGTCCTGGGGCGCGGGTGACCACGTCCGGGGCGCGACCGTATTCTTTCTCAAAGGCCGCGACAAGTTCTTGAACAACGTTCTCGGCCATGGGGTCTCCTGCAACGTGACCGCGATGTTCCTGGCAACCGCCTCCGGAGCGGCCGTACCACCAAGGTCGATACCGGTCCCCACCCCGGTGCCCCGGCAACCGAAGGCGAATGCTCAGACGAAAATAAACAATATCGTCCTAGCCCCTGACGAATTCCACCGCGGTGCTGACAAGTTGTTCGCGGTCCAGGCCGAACTTGTGCCGCAGTCCGTCCTCGGAACCCCAGGGGATGACCTGCCGCGGCCAACCCAGGCTCAAGACGCGCGTCGGACCGTGCCCTGCCGCCACCTCCTTGACCAGGCTGGCGAACCCGCCCTCGACGCAGTGATTCTCCAAGACGACGACGGGGAGACCATCCCTGAGTTGGCGCTGCAGCAGTTCCGCATCGAAGGGCAGTACGAACCGTGGGTTAACGACGGTTGCCTGCAGGTTGTGCTGGGCGGCCAGGTCATCGGCGACAGACAGTGCCATGGCTGCTTCGCGGCCCAGGCCCCAGATGGCCAGGTCCTTGCCGTCGCGGAGGACCTCCGCACGCCCGAACTTCAGCTCCGCGCGTTGCGTGACGGGCAAGGGGGCGGCATTGCCTCTGGGGTAGCGGATGATGCCGGGGGTGTCGTGTCCGAGGAGCAAGCCGAGCATGGACTGCAGTTCCGGGCCGTCCGCCGGTTGCACGACCGTCAGGTTGGGCATAGTGCGCCAAAAGCCCAGGTCGTGGATGCCGTGATGCGTCGGACCGTCGCTGACGATGCCGGCGCGGTCGAGGCAGAAGACGACGGGGAGGTTTTGCAGGCAGACGTCGTGGAACACGTAGTCGAAGGCGCGTTGCATGAATGTAGCGTAGACAGCCAGGACGGGGCGCAGTCCGGCCGCGGCCATCCCGGCGGCGAGCACGACCGCGTGTTCCTCGGCGATGCCGACGTCGTGGAGTCGGTCGGGGAATTTCTCGCGCACGATCCGCAGGCCGGTTCCGTGGCACATGCCGGCGGTGATGACGACGACGTTGGGATCGGCCTTGAGCCGGTCGCAGAGCGCCTGTCCGAACGCCTTCGAGAAGCTGAGTTCCGTCCGTTCGTCCGGCTGATTCCGGCGTTGTTCGCCCGAGCCGACGTCGAACGAACCCAGGCCGTGGAAGATCTCGGGCTGCTTCTCCGCGTGCGGGTAGCCGTGGCCCTTTTCCGTGAGGACATGCACGACGATCGGTTGGCGCAGACGCCGCACCGACTCGAGGGTCTCGATGAGTTGGTGCAGGTCATGCCCGTCGAGGGGACCGATGTAGCGCAGGCCCAGTTCCTCGAAAAGCACGCCGGGCACGAGAACGCTCTTGGTGGCTTCCTCGAGGCGATGGATGGCGCGTCGCAGTCCAGGGCCGATCTTGGGTATGCGGCAGAGCATATCGCGCAGGGCAGGTTTGTAGCGGTTGTAGCGCTCGCCGGCGATGATGCGGTTGAGGTAGCGCGAGATGGCGCCGACGTTGGGCGCGATGGCCATGCGGTTGTCGTTCAGCACTAGGGTGAAATCGCGCGTGGTCTCGATGATGCTGTTCAAGCCTTCCAGCGACACGCCCGTTCCCAGTGCTCCGTCGCCGACCACGGCCACGATACGGCTGTCCCGCCCGGCGCGGTCGCGGGCGGCGGCCAGGCCGAGAGCGGCGGAGATCGCCGTGCCGGCGTGGCCGGTGCCGAACGCGTCGTACGGGCTCTCCTCGCGGCACGGGAATCCGCTGCACCCGTCATCCTGGCGGAGGCGTTCGAACAGCTCTCGGCGACCGGTCAGGAGCTTGTACGTGTAGGCTTGGTGGCCGGTGTCCCAGACGATCCGATCCTGGGAGATGTCGAACGAACGCAGCAGCGCGATGGTCAGTTCGACCGCGCCGAGGTTGGAGGCCAGGTGCCCGCCGTTCACCGACACGACGCGAAGCAGTTCGCGACGGATTTCCTCGGCAAGCGCGGGTAACCGGTTCACCTCCAGGTTGCGGAGGTCAGCCGGCTGGCGAATGGTATCTAGAAGCGGGCAACCGTCCAAAGGTCGAAATTCCTTTGTTTGCAAACATGACCGACATCACGGTCTCGAGGGGAACGCGGTGTGCGACATTCGCACGTCATGGCGGGCGGCGGCTGTCGGTCGCGGTACAAACTTCAATATACCACGGCAGATGCGGAGTTCACAAGGGGTAGGCGGGGTGAAGCAGGGCTGTTTCAAGATTTGGCGCCGCGTCTCGGAAGGCCACGCCTCCGCGCACACCTGGTAGGGGCGGCCTGTCCTCAGGCCGCCCCCCCGGCGTGGGGACACGCCGGGGGTACTCGCTGCACGCGGCGGTCACGAATCTTGAAACAGCCCTGGGGGTGAAGCGTCAGCGGCGGGTGGAGGGTTGAGGGTGGACGGTGGCGGAGGGGGGCAGGGGAGAAGGGGCAGGAGCGTGGATGATCGGGAACGGGAACGGGAACGGGAACGGACGGAGACTCGTGCCCTTGCCCGCCAGGAAGAGAGCTGCGGGGCACAGGTGCGATTGAAGAAATCGGCGGCTTGGGCAGTCTAACATGTCGGATCTGATGTGAGGTGGATCGGACGGCACTGCAGGTGTAGGGTAGATCTGTTTGGGTGAGGACGTCTCTAGGACGGCGTAAACGGCCGTGGACGAGTTGAGAACGGAGGATGTCGATGAGGACATGCAAGCGTTTTCTTCTGTGGGGTGCCCTGGTTTCCGGGGGGCTGATCCTGAGCGGTTGCAGGACCGTGGAGGAGGGCACGGTGATCGGTGCCGCGTCCGGCGCGGTCCTGGGCGGTGTGATTGGGAACAACATGCATGCGCACAACGCGCCCGTGGGGGCGGCGATCGGCGCCGTGGTGGGGGGAGTGCTGGGCAACCAGATGGGGCGGCAGCAGGAGCAGATCAACCAGGCCCAGCAGCAGAATGCCGTGCTGCAGGCGCAGGTGGCGCAGCAGGCTGAGGCTGCGCGGACGCAGACGGTCTGGGTCCGGAACTCGAACGGGTCCAGGACCCCGGTGCGGCTCACCCAGGCTTCAGGCGGGCAGTGGGTGGGGCCGAAAGGCGAGTACTACGCGTCCATGCCGTCCCCTGAGCAGTTGCACAGCCTGTACGGGTTCTGACCGATGCGTCGTACGGTTTCGATCGGCGGACATCTGCGGAACAATTCATCGAAGGAGAATAGAGACATGAGAATGCATCACGTTATTGCGGTCGCCGCAGTTGTGGCGGCGGTCACGGGGCCATGGGCGCAAGCTCAGTCGCACCGCAGTGGTTCGTCCGGAGGCGGTGGGCGCGGGGATTCGCACGGCGGTTCGTCCGGAGGTGGTGGGCGCGGGGATTCGCACGGCGGTTCGTCCGGAGGTGGGCACAACGACTGGCATGGCGATCGGCGTGGCGACTGGCACCGGCCGGTGGTGGTGTACCCGCAGACGCGTTTCATGCGGATGCCAGGGCCCTGCGTGAACATTGTGGTGAGCAACCGGCCCTACTACTACTACGGCGGCGGATTCTATGTGGTGGACAGTGGTGGCTACGTCATAGTTGATGCGCCGGTGGGGGCGGTAGTCCCCATCCTGCCGGCTGGATGCAGCACGGTCATCGTGGGCGGCGAAGCCTACTATATCCATGGGCACACGCATTTTCGTCGGGTATACGGTGGTTACGTGGTGGTTCCCGGGCCGACCACGGCCGTCAGCACCGTTCCCGCGCCGGTTGCACCCGCCGCCAACCCGTCATGGACGGTCTGGATCACCAATCCGAACGGGTCCAAGACGGCGGTTGTGTTGCAGGCTGCTGACGGCGGGCAGTGGATCGGCCCCCGTGGTGAATACTACGATAGTTTTCCGACCGAGCAGCAGTTGCTGCCAATCTATGGACTGGCCGGGCTTGGGGAAACCCTCGACACGGTGGCTCAGACTCAGGCGCAACCTGCACCCGAACAGGAGAAGACATTCTGGTTTCTGAACCGGAACGGCTCCAAGTCCAAGGTCGTCCTCCGTGCGGGTGAAGGCGGCACTTGGATCGGACCGCGGGGCGAGGTGTACGACACGTTGCCAACGGAAGAGCAGTTGCGGCCGGTCTACGGCGTGGAAAACGTCGAGGCGGCCGACCCGAATGCCCCGGCACCGGCGAAGTAAGACTGTCTGGCGGCCACAGAGATGCACGTCCCAGAGGGGATGCCTGGGCATCACCCGTACATGTCACGACGTCAACGGAACACCGCCCGATCCTGTGCAGGCGTTACTCGCTTCCGTCGGGGCGTTCTGGCAACGTGGCGGGAGCGCTCCCGCGGGTGCCGGAGCGAGCCGCTCCGGCCACTTTACTGGGCCCCGTGAGTAACATGGGAGTGGCGGGTGGAAAGTGAGACGCCGGCCAAGGGACTGGCCGGGCCACTGGGAACGGGTGCGGCCTGTCGCCCTCACTCGCGGCGCAGTTCGATGCCGCAGAGCAGGGTCTTGCCAGTCTTGGGCGTGAGGGTGACGGTCAGTGTGGTGTCGGCCTGGACGCCGTGGAATTCCTTGACCACGCCGACGTCGCGGCCGGCCTCCCGGGCGAGATCGAGAGCTTCGATGACTGTCTTCCCTTGGAGGGCAACATCGAACACGCGCGCGCCGGGCGTGGTGTCGGTGTCCTCGGCGAAGAAGAGCCGGACGGTGTAGGTGCGGGGCGCCGGCGGTTGTACGGGGTCTTTTGCATCGGGCCGCAGGGTCAGGCTGAGCGAACTCAGCCCCTCGGCGCCTGAGGCAGTAACCCAGGGCAGGGGGCCGCCTTTCATCCGAGCCGAGTGGCGGTAGAACCACTCGGGCGTCGCCGGTTCGATACGGACCTGGATGTCGGGGGACGGGCCGCCGACGCTGGGACAGTCGAGCCAGAAGGTTCCGTCCGGGGCGCGGCGGTCGCCGGGGGCGCCGAGATTCAGTCCGAGGCATGTGACCGGGGCGCCGTCGTACGTGTAGTTGCTCGTTGACCAGGTTTCGACTTCGGGCATATGCCGCAGCGCCAGCGCGGTGAACACGGGGTAGTTGCAGGTGCAGCCGGAGGCGTAGTTTGGCGCGTTCAGGATGCCGCCGGCCGGGATGAGGCTGTTCTTGCAGCCGGTCCGGAACCCGGTCAGGTTTACCGTGCCGCCGTCGCTGGCGAGGTCGAAGTAGCCGGCGGTGCTGGACCGGAACAGCAGCAGGTTCGGGCAACTCAGGTTCTTGGTACAGCCGCCGCGGCGTTGCGCGCTCCATGGGATTTCCGTGTCGGTGAGGGGGCTGTGGCGCATGCGTGGTTCGCCCGTGCGCAAGTCGAACCCGTAGAAGTCGGCATGCGTGTCGTAGTACGACTCGACCATGACCATGTCTTTGCCCAGCAGCCAATTGTACCACATCCGGTGCCGGCCGCTGGTGCGGTCGAGCTCGAGCTTCCTGTCCCAGATGACAGTGCCGTCGGCACCGCGATAGGCGATCAGTCGCACCCACTGTTCCCGTTTCTTGCGGCTCCATGAGGCCGGGTCGGGGTCATGCGCGCTGGGCGCCACGAGGATGTCGTGCTCGGCACTGTACATCAAGTGGTAGCCGGGAACGTCGCCCTCGACGGTCCACAGCGGTTTGCCGCTGGTCAGTTCGAACGCCTTGACCGCCGCGCGGCTTGCGGGCGGCGAGCTTTGGCGGGCGAGGTATGCTTCCACGTCTGCGTCGACGCGGTCAATGCAGAAGACGCGGCCATCGCCCACCGCGATCGACTTCTGGGGAAATCCGCAGAGCGCTTGCTGGCGCCACAGGACCGCGCCGGTCTGGCGCTGGAGTCCGACCAACTGCCGGGTGCAGGCGCCGTCCCACGGGTAGAGGTTGTGCCAGTAGAGGACGGGCGGGTGGCGGCGGACCTGCGGGTAGCAGGCTTCGAGGAGGAGCCGGTTCTGACTGGCGAGGCTCAGGTACGGCGTGTACGAGTAGGCTTGGCGCTCGCGGTGCTTCTTTACCGCCGTGATCGCGCCCGCAATGGCCTTGCCGCGTTCGTCGCCGGCGCCGCCGGCCGTGGCCAACGGGGCGGGCACGATGGTGTCCATGGCGCGTTCATTGAGGAGCCTGTTCAGGCCCTGCACCGCGCTGCCCGCGTCAGGTGCGGTCTCGAGCGCGGTCAGGTCTTTGAGCGGCGCCCATTCTCGGAGCGAACTCGCGAGTTTGCGTAGGTTTTCGGGCGCGATGCCGGCCAGGTCGTCTGCGGTGAAGGCGGAGATCTGGTCCTCCTCTGGGAACTGGGCGCCGGCGACCAAGACGTCACCGTCGACGCGCAGGTCACCCCAGAACAGGTCGTCACCGGTGCCACTCTCGGGCTTGAGCCGGTACTCGCGGAGCGTCTTGCCAGTGGCGGGATCCCAGACTTCGCAGGCTTGACCGTAGGCGAGGTACAGGCTGTCGGGGAGGGCGACGTACCAGGCCGTCGGCGCGGTGCCGCCGGTGCACTCGGGCATCTCGCCGCCGCGGACGTAGGCGCGGGCGTTCGTGAACGGCTTGGTCTTGGGCATGCCGCGTTTCCACAGGAGGCGACCGGTGTAGGCGTCGACGGCGCTGACCGTGCCATTCCCATAGATGAACAGCCGACCGGCGGCGAACCGCGCGGTGGGCGGATCGCTGTGGCGGCTGCGGTACAGTTCGTTCTTCTCGGCCGGTCCGCCGAACCAGAGGACTCCGAGCGGCGCCTGAACGAGATTGTCCTGGCCCATCCACGTGTTGCCCGGGTCCGCCCCCTCGTGCGTCCAGTCGGCGGCGTCGGGCAATGCGCCGGGCCGGGTGATGACAGTGTCCGCGCCGGTTGCCTGGAACCGTGCCTCGCCCGGGCAGAGGGACTGGATTTCGCGTTCGAGCGGCGAACGCAGGGGTTCCGGCAGCGGCAGGCGCGCCATGCCGCCGTACGGGCGCAGAATGGGGAACACGGCACGGGCCAGGCGCGCGGCGGGTGCGGCAGCGATCAGGTCGGGACGTTCAGTGACGATCAAACTGGCCAGGTACGACGGCAGTGCGGCATCGAGGGGGTCGCACAGCTGAATGGTCACGCGCGGCCCCAGCAGGCCGGCGGCGGCGAGGCGTTCGCGCAACGTTCGTACCGTTTCGGGATTGGCGTCCACGGCAATGACATCGAGTTGCGAGGTCCGCAGCAGTTCCGTGACGAGTCCGCCGTCGGCGAGTCCGAGGACGACGGCATAGCCGGAGTTGACGCCGGTTTCATCGATCAGGCGGCGGGTTGCGGCTTCCCATCGCGGATCGGGCGCGAGAGCGGCCTCGATGCGTGGCCAGTCCCGGGGGGTGTTGGCGGTCTGTCCGGCGAAGCAGTAGAGGCGTCCTTCGCGGGTGGCGACGAAGAGCCGGCCGTTGGCTGCGGCCAGTTCCTGCGGCGTGCCGTCGAACTCCTGTTGCCAGGCCGGCGCCGGTTCAGTCCCGGGCGCCGGGTTGGCGGCAAAAGCCAGGAGCTTGCCGGTGCTGCCCACATAGAGACGCCCGCCGGCTTTGATCATGGCGGTTGGCGGCTGTGCGAGGGTCGCATGCCAGAGGCTGGCGGCATCGGTTCGAACGAGACGCACGCCGTAGTTTCCCGAGTACGTCTTGCGCTGGGGTTGGGTCATGTCGTAGACCTCGAGTGTCTTGGCGGTGGCGACGCCGAGTACGTTGCCGTCGAGGATGGGCAGGACGGGCAGGGGTTTGAGCGCCGGATCGGCGGCGTTCAGGCAGATGGGGAGCATTTTCTCGCGGTCGAAGATGAAGCCGCCGACGAACAGGTACGCGTCGGACACGGCCAGCCGCGAATCGCCGCCGCCGCCGTAGGACTTCCAGCCGGCCTCGGCGCGCTGCAATGCGCCGTTGGCGGCGTTGAGGAGCAGCGGTTGAGCCCGGCAGGAGGGAACCACCAGCGTGTCCCCGCACAGGGCCAGGGCGCCCTGCGGTGAGGTGCCCCAGTACTGCTTGTATTGATCGTAGACTTGGTTGGTGCCGAAGACACCGGCACTGTCGTTGGTCCAGACGGCGCGGCCCGAGTCCGGGTCCAGGGCGTAGATGGACACACCCATGAACGGCCACACGCCGGCGGCGAAATAAAGTCGGCCGTTGTGCACCGCCGGGCCGCCACGGACGGCCCACATCGAGGCGAGCCGGCCGTTGCCGAGCAGCGTCTTCGGCGCCAGTCCGGCGAAGAACCGCCAGATTTCCTTACCGGTCGCCTGGTCGACGCAGTAGAGGTAACCGTCGTCAGAGGCGACGATGATGTTGGCGCCATGCGCGGCGGGCGGCAGGCGGACGGGGCCGTTGGTCCAGAAGCGCCAGAGTTCTTCGCCCGTGCCCGCATTGAGTGCGGTCAGGCAGCCGTTCCGGGACGAGCCCACGAACAGCCGGTCGCCGACGATCACCGGTGTATCGACCAGATCGAACCCGAGCTGGGGATCGTCCCATGCGGGTGCTGGTGTGGGCAGGCTGCGCGACCAGGCGAGGCTCAGCGTTTCCGGTAGGCGCTCTGGAGTGACCGCTGAGCGCTGCGCGTCGCAGCGCCACATCGGCCAGTCGTCGGCGAAGAGGAAGGCTGCAGGCGCGGTCAGCAGCCAGAGCCCGATCAGGACCGGCAGGGACGGGTGCGGCAGGCGCAGGCGTGGGGTCATTGACTTGTGGTTGGCAGGCAATGGAGGGATCTCCGGGGGCGGGTGTTCAGTGTTCAGGTTTCGGCTCGTGTCGTGCGCGACTCGACAATCTCCACTTCGTTCGTGGCCGCACCTTCAGGCGCCACCCTGCCTGCCCTGGCCGCGCGGAACCCGGACCGCGTAAACGCGGGACTACGAGCCCGCGTTGTGCCGTTGCCTGGTCGGAGTCGGTGGACGCCGTCCCCCCCGCCCCGGATTGTGGTCCATTCATCGACCTTCATGCCCTTCATGTTCTTCATGGTCGAACTGCGGTTTCCGCGGGCGCGAGGCGTTTGTATTCGGCGGCGATCTCCGGTTCGGTCAGGACGCGGGCGTAGATCCGAACCTCGTCCAGGCTGCCGTAGAGGTAGGCGCGGCTGTCGCGGAGGCCGATCTGGAATCCGGCGGAGCTCTTGACGATTTTGGCGCCGGGTGTGGCGGTCTTGGTCTGGGCCAGGCGGCCGTTGACGTAGACTGAGGTGACGCCGGTCTGGCTGTCGAAGGTGCCGGCGACGTGGGTCCAAACGCCGGCGGCGACGGTGCGTTCGGACTGGACTTCGAACAGGCCGGACTTCTCGAGTGCGGCGCCGAACCGGATCGAGAAGGGCGCTTCGCCCTCGACGACCATCAGCCGGCAGACCTGCGGGCGCTCGATGATGCCGAGCGCGCCCTTGTATGTCTGCTGCGGTTCGAGTTTCACCCACGCCATGACGGTGATGGCGTCGGTGATGGCCAGGGCCGGGTGTGGCGGTACGTCGACCTTGGCAGTCTTGCCGTCGAATGATAGCGCCGTACCCGCAACGCCGGGGACCTGCTGACACCCGGGCTGCATGGCGCCCTGCATCTGCCCGCCGGGCCGGGCCGGGATGACTTCGTCGAACGGCCACCAGGCGCGCAGGCTTGGGTCGACAGCGGCTGCGGAGTCCGCAATCTTGGCGCGCGCGTCCAGTTCCGGCGGTTTGCTACCGAACGGGTTGGCGTGGCGGACGACCTGCACGGTCACGTCCCGGTCGCGCAGTCCCTTGCCGAGCTTGAAGAGCGTGACCAGGCGCGGGTCCTGGCGGCGGTCGGACGGCGGCGGGCCGAGCACGGGCGTGTCGAAGGGCTTGAAGCCGAGTTGGGTCAGGGCGGGCGACTCGGGGCGGAGTGAGAAGTCGCCGTTGGCGACGTCTTTGAACAGCGGGTCTGCGACGATGGAGTTCTTGTCGAACCCCAGGCCACGCCAGTCGTTCAGGGTCATGCCGTCGGGGAAGACGAACTCGCCGTCGCCGGCGAACCAGTACAGGTTGCGGTCCATTTCCTTGACGTTGTCGGGCGTCCAGTTGCCGCAGCAGCCTTCGCGGATGTAGATGATGTTGCCGACGATGGTGTTGTCCTTGCAGCCGTTGAGGTGGAACGAGTCGGTGGCGGCGAGCGCGAAGATATTGTTGCGCAGGATGTTGTCGCGACCGATGGCGTTGTTGACGACACTGGCGCAGATGGTGCGCGCCACGAGGTTGTTCTCGACCAGAATCTCGGAGCTGTTGTTGTCCAGGTAGATACCGCTGCCGTAGGTGAGGTAGCCCTGCACGTCGTGGATGACGTTGCCGCGGATGATGGTCCCGGGTTGGCGGCTGAGCGTGTAGATGGCGGCGCCGTCGCCCATGACGAGCTGGATATCGTGCAGGTGATTGCCCTCGATGATGTTGTCGTGGGCAGCGGTCAGTGCGTAGGTCCAGCCGAACCCGACCGAGATGCCGGTGTAGCTGGTGTGGTGTACGTGGTTCCTGGCGATGAGGTTGTGGTGTGCGTAGCCGACACCGATGCCGACCGCGCTGGGGTAGACTTCGCCGTTGTGGTGGATTTCACAGTTCACGATCTGGTTGTCGAACGTCTGCTCGGCGTCGGGTGGGTTCTGGTTCCCGAACGTGCCGAGCAGGATGGCGCCGCCGCCGACGTTGCGGAATTCGCACGTGTCGACCACGTTTTTCCGGCAGCCCTTCTCGAACTGCAGCGCGTGGTTGCCCTGGTCGGCAAAGAGGCAGTTCTGGAACGTGATGGACTCCGCGTAGTCAACCATGACGCCGGCGCCGATGGTGACGTCGGCCTGGTGTCCGTCATAGCCGTCCGCCGGCAGCGACCAGTCGGCGTGTTTGAACGTGAGGCCGACAAAGGCTAGGTGCTGTACCGGCTGCCCGGGCGCGCCCTGGATTCGGACGAGTCGTTCGATGACGGGTGCGATCACCGTGGCGTTCGACATGTCGAGGCCGTCCGGCGGCCAGAGGGTGACGATGCCGGTCGCGGAGTCCAGGAACCACTCACCGGGCGCGTCGAGGTAGGCCAGGGAGTTCTCGAGCCAGTACATCCCTTCCCAGTGCGACGTCTTCTGCAGGTTTTTCGCCGTGGCGAAGCAGAGGGTCTGCGTGGCCGTGTCGAGGCGTGTGGCGCGGAACCACGAGACATCCCAGATGCGGTGTAACAGGATCTCTGGTGATTCACCAGCGCCCCAGGACTGGACGTCGGTGGCGCGGAACTTGAACGAGCCCTCGCCGTCCTTGATCGTAGCGCCGGACTCGCTGAAGAACCAGTAGTCCTCGGCGTTCGGGTTCCGGGCGCGTGTGCAGCGGGTCCCGTTTGCGAACAACTGCCGAAACGGCCACTTGCCGCTGGCTGCTTCGGGTATCTCGGCGCACCAGCGCTTGCCATCGTCCAGCTTCTTCCACCCGGTGATGACGCGTCCGCCGCTGATGACCGGCTTGGCGTTTGGCGGGGCGGTGTAGGTGACGGGCGCCGTGGCGGTGCCCGAGTCCTGCGGAGACAGTTCGAGCGGGGCGTTGAGGAAGTACTCACCGTCGGCGATCTCGACGCGGGCGGGAGCTTTCAGTGCGCCGTCGGGGCCTTTGAGACTGCGGACCAGGTCACGGGCGCGAGTCAGTGTGGCGACCGGGCCATCGGTGCGGTCGGCGTTCGGGCGTGCCAGCGATCCGGACCAGGCGTCATTTCCGTCGGTGGAGACGTAGAACGGCGTCGGGTCGGGGCCGGGTTGCTGTGCGTCTAGGGTCAGTTGTCCGATGATTCCGTAAAGCACCACACAGAAGGCGGTTGCGAGCGTTCTGGTACGAACCGTCAGGCGAGCCCCTGATGCCATCGTATACCTCCTTTGTTCGGGTCGTACCTGCAGCCGCAATCCATCTGGGCCAAGTGCCGTGTTCCTCAACGGTGTCTCTGGACTACGATAACGATATCCATGCAGATTACGAGTGTCGGGTACAACGGTAAAGCGACGCTGGACAATTTGGTAATGCGTCAGCTAAGGGTGGAGCATAGACCCCTGCCACCTTGTGTGGCAGGTGAACGGGTTCATTGGCTACTACACCGCACCTTGTCCCCTCTCTTCCCTTTCCCCCGTCCACCGGCGGCGGACGGGGGAAAGGGAAGAGGGGGGGGGGCGCGCACGTTTGGCGGGCGAACCCGATTCACCCGTGGCACAAGGCCACGGGGGTCTCACGCATGGGCCAGCACGCAGTCGTTCCACCCGCCACTGACGCTTCGCGGACAATTGCCCACCTTCCTTTGAACTTCGCGGCATCTGGACTATAGTTCGCGCTCCGATTGGGAAAACGCAGTTCCTCGCAGCTAGTCCCTATCAGCCAGTCCTTCCTTTCCCTCGTGACAGGGAAAAGGAAACTCCTATCCGATTGTCAGCTGGAGCGAAAGATGACCGATAATCAGTACTCGGTTTGCGTCCCCACTCTCGACCACTGGCGGAAGATGATCAAGTGCCAGACGGCCTGCCCGGTGAACACAGACGCCCGCGCCTACGTGACGGCAATTGCTCGCGGCGAATTGGGCGAAGGCTACCGCATCGCGCGCGCGATGCCAACCCGCTCGCCACTGTTTGCGGGCGAATCTGCGGCGCGCCGTGCGAGACTGCCTGTCGTCGGGGTGTGATCGAGCCGGATTTCCTGCCAATTGCCATTCGTCCCCTCAAACGGGTGCTGACGGAACGGCATGGGCCGGAAGCCGTCGCGCCCCATCTGTCCGGGCGGGTCACGGCGGGCGCGCGTGCACCCTCCGGCGATGCCCGTCCACCCGTCGGGGTCTTCTCGCTCGATGTCCAGCGCACCCCGGCCAACAGCGCGGTTCCCGGCACCGGCGCCCGGGACATTTACTCGTCCGTGCGCTGGTCGCGCCAGCAGTTGGCCGAGTTGGCCCAACAGTCCGGCCGCAAGACCGCGCGCGTCGCGGTGATTGGCGCCGGACCATCGGGCCTGACCGTGGCGCATGACATGGCCCTGCTGGGGCACAAAGTGACCCTGTTCGAGGCCGGCCCCAAGACCGGCGGCACAACGCGCTATGGCGTACCGATTTACCGGGTGGAACAGGAAGCCATGGATGAGGAAAACCAATCCATCCTCGACATGGGCGTCGAAATCCGCTACAACACGCCCATCGGCAAAGCCCTGACCCTGGCCGACCTGCGCCGCGATTGGGAGGTGGTTTTTATCGGCATCGGCTTGACGAAAGGCCGCGCCCTGAACATCCCCGGCAACGACCTGGCGGGTGTCATAACCGCGGTGGACTTGCTCTGGAATTACAACCTGGGCCACCCGGTCACGGTGGGCAATCGCGCGCTGGTGATCGCCGGCGGCGATGTAGCCTACGGCCCGCGCCTGATTGTGGATGCCGTACGCCATGGGCATATCGCCGCACTGGGTATGGAAGAGTACATTCAGGGCCGCCCGCTCAAACTCAGCGTGACCAGCGAATGGACCCACCTGCCCAATCACGTGATGTTTGAAAACTGGGTACGCCTGGCGCGTCGTCCGATACCGGGCCTGCCGCTGGAGCGCCGCACCGGCATCTTGCCGGTGGAACTGGGCTATTCCGAAGCCGAAGCCGCCGAACAGGGGAGCCGTTGCCTGGAATGCAGCGTCAACACCATTTTCGACGGCAGCAAGTGTATCCTGTGTAACGCCTGCGTGGACATCTGCCCCTGGAATTGCCTGAAGATCGTCAGCCTGAAGCAAGTTCAGAGCGACGAGACCTTCGCCAAAGCGGTGGAAGCGCAGTTGGGCGCGCCTCTGGCCGACTTCATGCAGGAAAACGAGTTGACCGTGGCGGCAATGCTCAAGGATGACGACGCCTGCACGCGTTGCGCGCTGTGCGCCAAGCGCTGTCCGACCAACGCCATTACCATGGAAGCCTTCCGTTTCAAGGAAACGCTGACATACGCCGACCGTTAACCCACTCACGAGGAGATAAGGGATGCAGAAGATCATCCATTTCATTACCCACAGCCGGGTCTGGAAGTCCGTCTTCCGCCACGGGTGGCCTGACAACCCGCTTGACCGCTCGCTGGTGATGACCAGCAATATCTTCTTGCACGTGCACCCGGTTAAGGTCAATGTGAAGAGCCTGGACTGGCGCTATTCGCTCGGGCTTGGGGTGATCTCGGTTATCGTCTTCGTCGAACTGAGCCTGACCGGCATCCTGCTGATGTTCCGGTATGTGCCCAGCGTTGAACGCGCTTACAGTTGCATTAACGCCTTGCAGACACAGGTGCCGTTTGGCCAGCTGCTGCGCAACATGCACCGCTGGGGTGCGCACCTGATGGCGTTGATCGTGCTGCTGCCCCTGCTGGTCTTCCTGCCATCCAAGCCCAACCCGCGCGAAGCGATGCTGGTCTTGTTCACCATCCTGTTTGTCTCGGCGGTGGTCTTTACCGTCATCGGTTTCCTGTGCCGCGGGCCGGACTTCATTCTCTACCCACCCTGGGACATGCCGAATGGCTACAATCCACTCCGACACTTGTAGTGCAGGAGAGATCCATGCAAGAAGATAGAGCCGTCTGCACGATTGATCGGCGTCGGTTCCTGGGCATTGTCTGGGGCGGGGCGCTGCTGGCGTTGATTGGCCAATCGGTGGCGGCCATGTTCCACTACATTCGCCCGAGAGCCACGATTGGCTTTGGCGGCAAGGTCTTGGCCGGCAGGGTTGAAGAGTTTGCCGTCGGCCGTGTCAACCGGGTTTTGGCCGGCCAGTTCTATATTGTCCGCGGCGAAGATGGTTTTCTGGCGCTGTGGCAAAAATGCACTCACCTGGGCTGCGCCATCCCCTGGGTGGAAGAAGAAGATCTGTTCCACTGCCCGTGCCACGGTTCGACATTCAACAGGAATGGCGAAGTGCTCAGCGGGCCGGCTCCGTGCCCGATGGACACGTTCCCGGTAAAGATCAGCAATGGGGAAGTCTGGGTCGATACCAGCCGCCCCAGCCAGCGCCGGCGCTACGACCCATCTCAGGCAACCAAGGCATAAGAGGGAAGTGGCATGAAGACCCAAGAGAATTACACCCTGCACGCCGGCGTCGGCCTTGTCTTGGTCTTGCTGACGATCGTGGGCCTGAGCTTTTACTGGATCGGCGAGCAGGCCCGCATGCAAACCAGTGCCCAGCACCTGTTGAGCGAACGCATTGCGCGGGCGCAGAAGCTCTACGCCAACCAGTGCGCCGACTGCCACGGCACAGATGGCGAAGGCGGTGCTGGCCCGGCCTTGAACGACAGGAAGATCCTGAAAGACAACCCGGACGAAGTCTTCTACTCGGTGATCCGCTCGGGCGTGCCGAGCACCGAGATGACGGCATGGAGCATCAGCTATGGCGGTCCGCTGACCGATGAAGACGTGCGCGACTTGGTCGCCATGTTGCGCAGTTGGGAAGTGACCGGGAATCGCCTTCCCGCCTCACCCGGAAGACGATAGTCCGGCTGTGGCGGGCACGCAGATAGGGGGGGGATCAAGCGAACCGGCGATTCATCCGCGTGCGGATGAACCGCCGGGTGAACACGCAATGTCGCGATCCCTTGTTTTCCCAAACCGTTGGGTGGTTCTCTTGCGGACGAGCCGCAAGAGGGGAACCTCTGCCAGGGATCAGGTCTTCTCTTCCAAACAGTATTTCTCGATTTCGTCGGCAACCTTCTTGGCAAAGGCCACCGCCTCGACAACCGTTTTCGGGCCTGTGACGATGTCGCCGGCGGCAAAGACACCCTTGGATGAAGTGTGTCCGTTCTCGTCGGCTTGCACCAGGCCGCGCTGCGTCTTGGAAACATCGCTGTCAGTGGTTACCGCGCCTTGGGGGCCCTGCCCGATGGCGAGAATGATCGAATCGGCCGGTATCTCGGTGACGCGCGTGAAATCCTCCTCATAGACCGTTCCGGTCTCGGTCTTCTGAACGGTAACGGCGACACACTTCACAATCGTCTCTTCGAGTTTGACGGTTTGCAGCAAATGAACGATGCGGATTCCCTCTTGTACCGCGTCGGCGACTTCATGCTTGTTGCCCGTCATTCCTTCTTCCGACAAACAGTTGATCATCGTGACTGTGCCGCCCTGCGGGATATGGCGGATGGCGATTCTGGCGGCGTCGAGCGCGACGTTGCCCGCACCCACCACGACAACCTTCTGGCCCAGGCGGTACGCCTCGGGGCTCTTGAGGTAGTCGATGGCATAGTATACGTTGCCCAGGGTTTCACCCAGGAGACCCAGTTTGTTGGGTTTGGCCGTGCCGGCGGCGATAAAGACGGCCTTGTAGCCGTCAATAAACATGTCGGTCAGGGTGATGGAGGAACCGATAAAGGTGTTCGGCTTAAATTGGACGCCCAGTCGGGTCAAAATGGACTCGTATCGGTCAACGATTTCCCGGGGCAGCCGAAATTCGGGGATGCCGTAGCGCAAGACGCCGCCGATCTTGTCGCGGGCCTCCATCAGCGTCACCCGGAATCCCTTCAGCGAGAGAAGAATACTCATCGTGATTCCGGCCGGGCCTGCGCCGACCACCGCAACGCGGATATTCTTCTTTTCAATGACGGGCGGCTCGTATTCGGTGAGGAATTTTCCCGAGAGGTACTGTTCGATCCTGAAGAATTTGATCGGCTCGGATTTTTTGCCCAGCACGCAATGGCCACAGCAGTTGCGTTCATGCGGGCAGACGATGGAACATACGGCGGAAAGCGGGTTATTGGCAAACAGCATTTCCGCCGCTTCCCGCTCCTTCCCCTCTTCAAAGAGCCGCATCACGTCGGAGATCGGCGTGGAAACGGGGCAGTGCTTCCTGCACTGGGGAACCTTACATTTCAAGCATCGTGACGATATTCCATGGAGCATGAGAAGAACATCCTTCATTGCTTTGGTCGGCTTTTCCTAACTGAAAACCCAGTTGGTTTCAGGCCCGATTTCAATCATGCGGGTCCATCCATCTTTGCACGTCGCCGAAAAACCTATCCGGCTGGAAATCACGCCGCAACTTAACGTCTCGGAAATGCTACACATGTTACTGTGCTGCAAGGACTATGGTCCATGGTCCCCAGTTGCGCGTAGCGCTAGGTTCTGAACTCGACGCGCGGATTGCCCACCAGGTGGTAGGTGTCAGGGCAAGGGCCAGCGGGTTGTGACCCGGTTATCTTGATCTCACTCAAAGCGGCGCATACAATAGACCTTACGGGAAATCCGTTCAACTCTATGCAAGAACGTAGCAAGGACGCAGCCGGGTTGTGCCCACGTCAGCCGTCCTCCGGTCCGTTTTTTGGCTCTCCCGGCGCGCTTCCGCTTTCCGACCAGGCCCGGCAGCCTGGCCGGGCGGGAAGGCACGCACGGCTCGCTCCGACACCCGCGGGAGCGAGCCGCTCCCGCCACGTTGGCCATCTACCGCCCAACCGTCCACCCGCGACTCCCATGTTACTGGCAGGGCGATTCCCGCCGCCGCCCGGCTCGTCCGGGCGGGGCGCCGATTGGGGGGGAAAGGGGGTGCCGCGCCCCCTTTCCCCCCCCATCGATCGCCCCACTGCCGTAAGGGCAGTGGCGGCGCGAGCCGGCCAGTAACCCGCAGGGTATGATCGGGCGGTCCCCGCCCGGGGGGTGCTGACGCATTACCACGCAATTCTCCCATCCCTTGTGCTCTCGCCCCATCCGGATTATCTTCTCCCCCGCAACCCGGAGAAAGCAATTCCCTATCAGCCAGCAGGAGTGGCCAACCCCGAAGGAGGGACCGTCGTGAGAGTCACCGCAGGCCAGAGTCACTGTCGGTTGCAGCCCGTGCATTTCACACTCATCGAGTTACTGGTGGTCATCTCGATTATCGCGATTCTCGCGTCGTTGCTGCTGCCGGCTTTGGCCACGGCGCGCGAGAAGGGGCGTCAGGTGGTGTGCCTGGGCAACCTCAAGCAGTGGGGCATCGTTCACGCGGTCTACAGCGAGGAGAACAACGACATGATCGTGCCGTATGCTGTCGGCGCCGCGGTGAACGCGATGAAGTGGTGGTATGAGACGATCGCGCCGGATGTCCCGGACAAGGAGATGTTCAAGTGCCCGGGCGTGAATGGTGCCACGGTCGGCTACGGGGCCTGCAGCAATCACCTGATTGCCGACTGCAACTGGGTTGACAAGCCGACCCGTATTCGGTGGCTGAAGCATCCGGAGCAGTACATGCTGATGCTGGACAACAATGCCGCCAATGCGGACGTCAAGGGCGGGGCCCGGTGTCCCACGTGCGGCGGCGTTTGGTGGGTAGATCGGGGCTACGGCCTGGTCGAACGGCATTTGCGCGGCATGAATGCGCTGTGCACCGACGGGCATGGCGAGTGGTATCCGTACAGCAGGGTCCGTTCGCCACCCAGTAATCCGGCGACGGGCGGAACAGATATCTGGGCCCACTACAACACACCGTCGCTTGGCCCGGGATACTGATTCCGGCGCGCCCGCGTCCTCGCGGGTGCGGAGGGGAAGTTCGCGTTGTGGCGTCTCTCTCAGCGTGTCGACACGTGTGCGGATGGCAACGCCGTGCGCCCGCTCGCTGAAGCGTCGCTGCCACTTCCGCCTGAAAGGCGGTACTCAGACGGAAACCCGAGAGTAACAGCTTGATATGACCGGGCCGTCTGCGGCCCGGGGAGCGCTGACGCGTCACGCGCGCACCCGCATGTGCTGTTGCATAATGGGCCTGAGGGCTTATTTTGCTGGTTTCTCGTGCAACCGTTCGGCTGAACCAAACAGGGGTGTGTTGATGAAGACAACGGCGCTTCGTATCCATGGCAAGATGGACCTTCGGCTCGAGACGTTTGAACTGCCGGCGTGCGGCGATGACGGGATTATCGCCGAGGTCCTCTGCGACTCGCTGTGCATGTCCAGTTACAAGGCGGCCAAGCAGGGCCCGGAGCACAAGCGTGTGCCGAAGGACTGCGCCACGACCCCGACGATCATCGGGCACGAGTTTGCCGGACGGTTGCTGGAGGTGGGCAAGAAGTGGCAGAAGCAGTTCAAGCCGGGCGACAAGTTCGGCATTCAGCCGGCGCTGATGTACAAGGGCTCGCAGGACGCGCCGGGTTACTCGTTTACGACCGTGGGCGGTGACGCAACGCACGTGCGCATTCCGTCGTGCGTCATGGAGATGGACTGCCTGCTGAACTACAGCGGTGACGCGTTTTTCATGGCGTCGCTGGCCGAGCCGATGAGCTGCCTGATCGGCGCCTGCAAGGCGCAGTACCACACGGACCCGGGCAAGTACGAGCACAAAATGGGGATTGTGAAGGGCGGCAAGATGGCGTTGCTGGCCAGCGCGGGCCCGATGGGCCTGGGGCTGATCGACTATCTCCTGAACGGGCCGCGGCAGCCGAAGTTGATGGTGGTCACCGACATCGACCAAGGCCGGCTCGACCGTGCGAAGAGCATTATGACACCGGAGAAGGCCAAGGCGCGCGGGGTCGAGTTGGTTTACGTAAATACGGCGCAGGGCAACGGACAGCAGGCCCTAATGGATCTGAGCGGCGGCATGGGCTACGACGATGTGTTTGTCATGGCGCCGGTGGCGCCGGTGGTCGAGCAGGGCGACGCAATCCTGGGGCGCGATGGCTGCATGAACTTCTTCGCCGGCCCGACGGACCCGAAGTTTGCGGCCAAGTTCAACTTCTACAACGTTCACTACGGCGGGACCCACATTGTGGGCACCAGCGGCGGCAACACCGAGGACATGCGTGACGCGCTGGCCCTGATGTCCGCCGGTAAGATTGACCCATCCGTGATGATCACGCACGTGGGCGGGTTGACGGCGGCGAAGGACTCGACCCTGCATCTGGCCGAGATTCCGGGCGGCAAGAAACTGCTCTACACGCAAGTGGACCTTCCCCTGGTCGCCATTGCGGACTTCGCGGAGAAGGGCAAGACGGACCCGTTGTACGCCGAACTGGCGGCGCTCTGTGCGAAGAACAACGGCATGTGGTGCGTGGACGCGGAGAAGGTCATCCTCACCAAGGCGCCGAAGCTGAAGGGCTAGGCGAGACGAGTGTCGGGTGTCGAGTGTTGGGGGGGCATGCATCACTCCGTCTATTGAGTCACTGAGTCACTGAGTCAGGATCTGAAGCTTTGTCCGGGAGACGTTGCGGATGCCGATGGATCTGACAGAGCCCGAGGTCCGGGTGCTGGGCTGCCTGATCGAGAAGGAGTTGACGACTCCTGAGTACTATCCGTTGACGTTGAATGCGGTGACTAACGCCTGCAACCAGAAGTCGAGTCGCTGGCCGGTGGTGGAGTACGACGAGAAAACGGTGGTGCGGGCCCTGGACGCGTTGCGGGACCGGAAGCTGGCGTGGATGGTCAGCAGCAACGTCGGTCGCGTGCCCAAGTACCAGCAGAGCTTCACGAAGAACCTGGGTTTGAAGCCGGATGAGGTGGCGGCGCTGGGAGTGCTGATGCTGCGCGGGCCCCAGACGGTGGGCGAAATCCGCACCCGTGGCGAGCGGCTGTTCGCGTTCCCGTCCGTCGAGGCAGCCGAGGCCACGCTCGAGGCGTTGAGTGTTCGCGCGGACGGCGCGCTGGTGGCGAAACTGCCCCGACAATCGGGCCGGAAAGAGCACCGGTTTACGCACTTGCTGTCGGGCGAGCCGCGGGTCGCGGAGGAGGAGACGGTGCCGAAATCCGAGGCGTCGCGGGTTGAGGTGGAAGCGGAGAACGCGCGCCTGGCACGGATCGAGGAGGAACTGGCCCAGGTCAAGCAGGAACTGGCGGACCTGCGCACGGCGTTTCTGGACTTCCGACGCCAGCTCGAGTGAGGGACGTGGCCGCGCGGTGCAGGCTGAGCAGTCTCCTGCACGGTTGCCGAGACAGGAAGGACTGAAAGGTGGATGCTATGGACAACGTGGAAGTGCGGCAGATTGCGGTGCTGCTGGCGGACGGGTTTGAGGAGATCGAGGCGGTCACGGTCATCGACGTGCTTCGGCGTGCGGACATGGAAGTGGTGATGGTCGGGGTGGGGAACGAGATGGGGGTTCTGGGGGCGCATGGCATCCCGATCGGGGTCGACTGCCTGATTGATGACGTCGAACCTGGCGCGTTTTGCCTGGTGGTGCTGCCCGGGGGCATGCCGGGATCGAAAAACTTGGCGGAGAATGAGAGGGTACACACGCTGGTCCGTTCGGTTTGGGACGGTGGTGGGCACGTGGCGGCGATCTGCGCCGCACCCATTGCGTTGCACGCGGCGGGAATGCTGGAGGGGCGGCGCGTGACGGCATACCCGTCGGTAGAGAGTCAGTTGACCGGGGCGGTCTACACGGGCGCCAGGCTGGAAGTGGACGAGCGGATCGTCACCAGCAAAGGGCCGGGAACGGCGATGGAGTTCGCGTTGGCGCTGGTGCGGATTATGGGGAAGGGTGAGACGGAGAAGCAGTTACGCGAGGCCATGCTGATTGGCGCGTGAGTGTCGGGCGTCGGAAAGCCACCGCGCCACGGCGTCACTGAGTCATTGCTTCACTGCGTCCTGGCACGAGAGTGTGGTTTTGCAAGAGGCCTATGTCGTGAGAGAACTGAATGCCATCGTAGTTCAGACGGTGCGCTCGTCGGTGCGCTCGCGCGTGTTTCACGTGCTGTTTGCCCTGATCCTGTTGGCTGTATTTCTGCTGCCCTTGACGGTTTCGGGGGACGGGACGGCGCGCGGACAGTTACAGATCTCGCTGACGTACTCGCTCGGGGTTGTGGTGGCGTTGATCTCGACGTGCACGCTGTGGCTGTCCTGCGGTGTGCTGGCGCGGGAAATCGAGTCCTACAGCATCCACATGGTGGTTACCAAGCCGGTTCCGCGGTGGAAGGTGTGGCTTGGCAAGTGGCTGGGTGTGTTCCTGATGGAGAGTCTGACGCTGCTGGTGTCGGCGGCGATCATCCTGGCGCTGGTCCGATTCCGGGTGGCGCGTGGCGATTTCTCAACCGAGGAGATGGCGCGGTTGAATGCCGAAGTGCTGGTCGGTCGGCGCGTGTTCGAGCCGGACATTCCCGACTTCACGCAACTGGCGCGCCAGGAGTACGAGAACCGGTTGAAGGCAGGGACGCTGGACGCGCGCCACAATCCGCAGTTCGTGATGGAGGAAATGCTGCGACAGGTCAAGGCCAAGAGTACGGAAGTGCCGCCGAACACGACGCGGTTCTGGCGTTTCAGCCATGTGCGTGTTGCCGATCCGGAAGAGCGCATGTCGCTGCGGTACCGGTTCTATGTGGGTTCGACCTCGCGGAGTTCGCAGAGAATGACGCAAGGATTGTGGGTGGTGCGGGATCCGACGTCCAAGGAGAAGGCCGGGTTCGCCGCTGCGCCTGTACAGACCATGGGGGGGAACTTCAACGAGTTGCAGTTGCGGGGGTCCGCCGTCGATCTGGACGACAACACGGTGATCATCGGGTATTCGAACGAGGGGCCGCAAGGGGATACGTCTCTGATCTTCCAGCACGGCGACGGTCCGATGCTGTTGGTGCGTGTGACGGGTTTCCTCTCGAACTACATTCGATCAATGGTTTTGGCCGTGTTCCAGTTGGCGTTTCTGGCCGCGCTCGGTTGTACCGTCGGCGCGGCGTTTTCGACGCCGGTGGCGGTGTTTGTCGCCGTGTCGTATCTGGTGATCGGGATGTTCGTGCAGGCGGCCGTGAAGGCACCGCTGACGAATGAGTTCGGTGAGTACCAGTACAAGAACGTGGGGGAACGGGTCCTGCACTACATCGCGTTGACGGTCCGAAAGGTGATCGTATCGGTGGATGACTTTGACGCCACTTCGGATTTGGCTGGCGGGAGGTTGGTCGAGTGGGCCCGGGTCGGGACCGCATTGTTGGGATTGGTGGTTTTGCGGGGTGGCATCATGGCTGCCTTGGGTATGTGGATATTGACTCGACGCGAGGTGGGACTGGAAATCCGCAGATGAGATTGAAGGGCACATTCGGGGTCATGTTGGTACTGGCCGGCTTGGTCGTGCCGTTGCTGGTGGGCACGTACCATGTCCAGCAGCGCATGAATCGGATTCGGGTTGAGGAGCGGTTAACGGACACCGAACCACTGCTGAATGCCCCCCCTCTGGTGGCGTTCACCACCGTGGCGCTGGGCGGGTTCCGTGGCCTGGTGGCCGACTGGTTGTGGCTGCGTTCACAGAAGATGCAGGATGAGGGAAACTACTTCGAGATGGTGCAGCTTGCCTCGTGGATCGTGAAATTGCAGCCGCGGTTCACGGGTGCGAGCGCATTCCTGGCCTGGAACATGGCTTACAACATTTCCGTGACGTTTAACAGTTTTGAGGACCGCTGGAAATGGGTGCAGCGTGGCATTGAGTTGATTCGTGACGAGGCCTTGTTCTATAACCCAGGGGATCCGGATCTGTTCCACGAACTCGGCTGGATCTATCAGCACAAACTGGGCCGGGACCTGGACGATGCGAACCGCTTCTACAAGACGCAAATGGCCAGGGAGGTCATCAAAGTTTTGGGTGGGTATCCGCCGGACTGGGATCGGCTGATTGCCGCGCCCCGAACGGTCGAGCAACTGCGCGAGCGGTTGGGGCCGGACACAACGTTGTGGCGCAGCCTGGAGGCCAACGTGCTGACGTTTGAAACCGTGGAACACGAGTTTCGCAAGACAGGCGAGTTGCCGACGGCCTTGAAGGCAGCGCTGGGTGAGACCGGTGACCGCAGCGTCTTGGAGTTGTGTCTGCGTCGGCGCTGGCTGGAGGACGGGCTGAAGCTTGATCCGGCGCGGATCAAGGTGTTGAACGCGAAGTACGGCGGCTTGGATTGGCGCCTGCCGGAGGCGCACGCAATCTACTGGGCGAATCGGGGGTTGGAAGCCGCGCGCGGCGACTTGAGCGTGAAATGCGATCGGATGATCTTCCAGTCGCTGGCCGCGGCCTACAAGGCGGGGCGTCTGGTGTGCGTGGGCGAGCCGCAGAACTGGGAGACCATGCCGAATCTGGGGTTGGTCGACGCAGTGAACCAGAGCTATGTAGACGCTATGGAAAAACACGGGCGGAGCATCATCCAGGGCGCCTACCAGAACTTCCTGGTGGATGCGATCGTGGAACTCTACACATTCGGACAACAGAAGAAGGCGCAGGAGTATTTCGAGAAGGGTCGGAAGGAGTTTGGGAAGGGCCGGTTCTACAAGACCCTCGACGAGTTTGTCCTCGAAGAATTGGCCAAGGATATGGCGTTGGCCAGTTTCGAGCAGGCCCAAGGCGCGATTCAGGGCTACCTGCTGCAGAGTTGCCACGCGTTGGCCATTGGCGAGAATGACGCCGCGGTGACGTTCGAGCGCATCGCGGCCAGGATATGGCAGAAGTATACGAGCGAGATCGGCGAGACCACCACGGAGCGCCGTGGCCTGCCTCCGTACGAGCAGATGAAGGTCAACGTGGTGCAGCGTGCGCTCGAGGTGTTTCCGCCCGATACCGCGCAGCGGTTGCGCGCCGCCCTCCCGCAGGGCAAGGAAGCGCTGAAGTTTGCGGACTCACCGTCCGCAAGTGTGCCGACACCGTGAGCGGTGACGGCGCAGGGCCAGGCAACAGTCCGGAAAGAATGGTTGCCCGGTCGTCTGCAGGTTGAACGACATCTCGTCAGCACGACAGGATCATCCCTGCTGCAAGGGTACAACCCGGCGTCTGGTTGGGATCAGTGGCTATGAATGAACGATCTCAATCCAGCCAGGGCTCGAGAACGCACACCCAGCCTATCCGCGTGCTTCTGGTGGAGGATGATCCCGATCACGCATTCCTGATCGGCAAGACACTGGCCAGCACGTCTCCCGACCGGTTCGAGCTGAAGCATTGCGCCCGGCTCGACCAGGGCATCGCAGAGATTGAGGCGGGCGCGGCGGATGTGGTTCTTCTCGACCTGTGTCTGCCCGACAGCAAGGGAATAGACACGCTCGTCACCCTGTGCGAGAAGAAGCCTGACCTGCCGGTGATCGTCTTGACAGGCGCTAAGGACGAGGAGATGGCCGTTGAGGCGGTCCGCCGCGGCGCTCAGGACTACCTGCTGAAGGACCGGATCAACTCCTACATCCTGTCGCATGTCGTGATGTTTGCCGTTGAGCGCAAGAAGCGTCAGGATCTCCTGCGCGAGACCGAAGAGCGGTTCGACCGGATCATCGACAACAGCGAGGCCGGCTATTTCCGACTGGACGAGTGGGGCTGCTTCCGGACGGTGAATCGCGCCTGGCTGCGGTTGCACGGGTACGCCAAGCGCGAGGAGGTCGTAGGAAAGCCGTTCTCAATCACCTTGCTGCCGAAGGACGCCCAGACCCTGCAGGAACTCTTCGGCAAGGTGCTTTGCGGGCAGTCTGTGCCGCGCGCGGATGGCGCACGACGGTGCAAGGACGGTACGATCGGCTACCATGTGTTTTCCGTGAACCCGGTGCGGGAGCGCAACCGCGTTGTCGGTGTGGAAGGGTTCCTGCTCGACATTACCGAGCGCAAGCGGATCGAGATGGACTTGGAGTACGAGCGGAGTCAGTTCCTCTCCATTTTCGACGGGATCGATGAGCCGGTGTACATCAGCGACCCGTCCACCTATGACATCCTGTACGTGAACAAGGCGCTGGGGCGCCGGTTCGGCGACATTGTGGGGCAGAAGTGTCACGAGGCGTTGCAGGGACTGGATGCGCCGTGCCCGCACTGCACCAATGACCGTATCTTGGGACACAACTTCGGCCGTACGCACATCTGGGAGTGGCAGAATCAGCGGAACCGCCACTGGTACCGTTGCATCGACCGGGCCATTCGGTGGTCCGATGGCCGGATTGCCCGCTGCGAGATTGCCATTGACATAACGCTACAGAAGCGGGCGGAGCAGGAGGTCGAGCGACGCAACCGTCAGCTCACGGCCATCCATGGCATCACGTCGGCGGCAAACCGCTCGCTGGACTTGGAGGAAGTGCTGTGTTCGGCGCTTGACGAAGTCTGCACGGTGTTCCAGGCTGACGGTGGAGTGGTGTATCTGACCGAGGACGGGGGGCAATCGTTCCACGCCGTGGCGTGCAGCGGGGTTTCGCCCGAGGAATTGGCCGGGATCGCGCGCTTCAAATCCGGTGAAGGGCTGGCGGGCGTTGTGGCGCAGTCGGCGCGGGCGCTGGTGATCTCCGACCTGGCCTCGGAGTCTCAGAACATGTCTCCGGCGTTCCGCAAGATGGGTTGGCGCTCCTACGCCGGAATGCCGATCGAGCGCGAGGGGCAGGTGTCGGGTGTGATGGAGTTGCTGTCCCGCCGTGAGCACCGGTTCCACACTCATGACATGGATCTGATGCGGGACTTGGGCCGGCAGATGAGTTTGGCGATTGAGAAGGCGCGGATTTACGAAGATGCCCGCACCATGAAGGACACGCTGATGGAGAGCGAGGAGAAGTACCGGCGGCTCTTCGAGCTGATCAACGAACCGGCGCTGATCTTCGACGCCGAGCACACGGTGGTGGCGGTGAACCCGGCCGCCGAACGCTGGGTAGGCTATGCCCCGGCAGAGTTGGAGGGCAAGCGAGTGGTCGACCTTCCGTTCCTTTCCGAGGAGTCGAAGACCACGCTGATGGCCAGGCTGGAGCAGCGCCTGGCGGGCGGCGACGTGGCTCCCTTCGAGATCGAGGTCATCAGCAAGGATGACCGGCGCCGGCGTGGTCGCGCCGGCGGCGCGGTGCTGCGTGACAATGCGGGCGAGGCGACCGGGCAGGTCTTGACGGTTAAGGAAGTGATCGGCGCGGCTGGGTTGCGCGAGGCGGTGCCGTTGCCGCAGAGCCAGGAGACGTTGACGGACGACGTCGACGTGCTGATGTGGTTCCAGGTCAACGGCCGTACGGTCGGGGGCGGCAACCGCGCCCTGGCCGATTTCTGGGGCTGTGCGAAGGGCGAGTTGGCGGGGCGTGACATCACCTCCCTGCTGTGGGCGAAGACGGGCGAACGGTATGCCGTTGAGGCCGAGCGTGTCTTTGCCGTGGGGGCGGGGGGCGAGCGCCTGAAGACTTGGAACTGGCTGGTTGACGCCGAGGGAAATCGGAGGCGTTTTGCCGTGACGCGGTCGGCGCACTGCCGCGCGGACGGGACGGTGGCGTACGTTGTGTGCTCGGCTGCGGAACTGCCCAAGCGGACCCCGCGTGCCGGGGGGCGAACCCGGGTCCAGGACGAGACGGCCACTCACGTCGAGTGACCTGATGCCGGCGGCGCCGTGGTCCGGCGCAGGCGCGCCGCGAACATGGCGTCGCAGTCGCCCTGCCAGGGCCACAGGGTAATGCGTCAGAACCCGTGAAAAAATCGTCAGTGGCCTGAACGTGGCCTTGTGGCCC
>Ga0156402_1425_pt1 | contig 40762 bp, 32 predicted proteins | sample RifOxyA3_FD_108045 | JGI IMG/M metagenome (GOLD analysis project Ga0156402, IMG submission 108045) | Lentisphaerae bacterium RIFOXYA12_64_32 | reverse complement strand
CCTGGACGGGCGGGAAGGCAGGCCAGGGCGGGACCGGAAGGCGGAAGAGCGCCGGGAGAGCCTGAAACCGGGCCGGGAGACGGCTGACGCGGGCACACCCCTGCCGTGTCCTGAGCGGCCTGGGTCGGGTCACAGGGCGGCGAGGAACTCGTCACGCGTGCAAACCCCTCGCGCAGGTCGCCGCACTTCAAGAAGTCGAGCACCGCTTTGCGGATAACGGGCCGCCAGAAGCCGTAGCGTTGCTGGTAGCGCTCGGGGTAGACGCGCTCGAACTCGGCGTAATGTTCCTCGAGCAGCCGGAACAGCGGCGACGCCCGCGGGTTGCGCGGGTGGTAGAACGCCGCGTTGTCGGCCGCCGCGCACTCCATGTGCGGACCTCGCGCCGAGAAGCCAATACCGATATCCTTATAAAGAGTAGCATACAGGTAACGGTTCCGGTGGAAGGTTTATTGTGACCTGTGCGGGTAAATCTACCGAGCGAGAAGGCTGTGCAATGGGTGCCAGGATACGTCCGTTCGCGGTTGTGCGCAGGGGCGGGCAGTGGCGCGGGACCTCTGGGACCGCAGCAGGGTGCTCGGGGCCGTCCCGGCCCGAGGCCCTCGGCCGGGGACCGGCCGGCGCACCCCGCTTCGGCGCGGGACGCGGCGAGCCACCGCGCGCTCGAATGCATCCCAGCCGGGGCACGCCGTCGTTCCACCCGCGACTGACGCACGACGAACGGCACCCTCGCCGCGGTTTGCATCCTCCAGCCCCGCCGCCTATCTTTTTGGGTTCTCAGAAGGTCGCTTCTTTCCCGTCCGTCTTGTGTTCTCAGATGCGGTTGAGCAGGCCCAACATGCCGCCTCTGGCGCAGGGGTAGCGGGTTCGCGCCACGCGGGGCGAACGGTCCTGCCCGGGCGCGGAGTGCCTTCTCGGTGCCCGATGCCTGATCACGCAGTCCGGACCGTCGCCGAACAGGAGATGGCATGAGCGAGTCAGCGTCGGCATGTCTTCGCGATCGTTCCCCCAGGGACCTGTTTGCCGAACTGGCACTGTCGCAGATCCCGCACTTGACGCACTTGGTGGACCGCAATCCGTTCAGTCCCACCTACGGCTGCTTTGACCGCGAGTACTGGCATTACCGGGTCATGGATTTCCCCTGCGGCATGAGCCAGGAAAGCGTGCTGGCGTTCGCGCTGCTGTACCGCAACGCCTATCCCGGCAGCAGTTACCAGGGGTGGGAACGCATGCGCGAGATCGCCGTGGCGGGCCTGCGCTTTGCCATGAAGGCCGCGCGTCGGGACGGGACCTGCGACGACTACTACCCGTACGAACGAGCCATTGGCGCGATGACCTTCTCCACCTATGCCTGTGCGGAGGCCTACCAACTGCTGGAGCTGAAGGACGACGCGTTCGTCGACTTCCTGTGCCGGCGCTGCGCCTACCTGGAAGGCCACAACGAGACCGGACGGCTCACCAATCATCAGGCGCTGACAGCCCTGGCGGCGTACACCGTGTACCAGATCACCGGCGACGACAGACACCGCCGCCTGGCGCAGGATCGCGTCGCCTTGACCCTCTCATGGCAAAACAAGGAGGAAGGCTGGTTCCAGGAGTATGAAGGCGCGGACCCCGGCTATCAAACGTGTACGGTTGATTTCCTGGGCAAGTACCACCGGAAGAGCGGCGATCAGGCCGTGATCGAGCCCCTCATCAAGGCGGCGGAGTTTGCCTGGCACTTCATGCACCCTGACGGTTCCTATGCCGGCGAATACGGCAGCCGCAACAGCTACCATTACTACCCGCACGGGTTCGAGATCCTGGCGCCGGTCTCGGAAAAGGCGGCACAACTGAACGACGGCTTCCTGCGCGGTGCGGCCGCAGGCAAGCACTACCAGATGTGCGATGACCGCCTGTGCTGCCATCTGGTCGCGAACTACCTGCAGGCGTATGACGACTACCATCCCAAACGTGCCGCACCGCCGGAAACGAAGGCCCCGTTCTTGCGCTGGTTCCCGGCGGCTGGCTTGGCCGTGTGCCAGAGCCCCTGCTACTATGCCGTCGCCAACCTCAGGAAAGGCGGCGTGACCAAGGTCTTTTCCCCGACGGCCTGCGTGGGGAGCGATACCGGGTTGACCGCCGAGTTGGATGACGGGCGGGTCCTGGTCTCGCACCTCATGGACGACCAACATACCGTGCTGGCGGACGAGGGGAGGGTGCGGTTCACGGTGACCGGCGTCTTCTCGTGGCGCTCGCAGAAACTGGCGACTCCGGCCAAGCTCATCCTGTTCCGACTGCTCAATCTGACCCTGGGCCGCTTCTTCCCTAATCTGCTCCGGTCTCTCCTCCAGAAAATGTTGATCACGGGGAAACGCCGCAGCCCCTACCGCTTCAAGCGTGTGATCGAGTTCGGAACACAAACGGTCCGGGTGACCGACGAATTGCCGGACGCCATGCCGCTGCGCCGCCTGGCCGCCGGCAGCGACGCCACCTCGATCTATGTGGCGGCGAGCAACGTCTTCCAGGACTCGGTCCTGCGTCGCCCCTGGGTCTTTGCGCCGTCAGACGTCATTGAGAGAAGCCGCACCGGCGGCGCCCTGTGGCAGCGAGACCTCGGCGAAGGACCGTGATGACGCACACGCCCCCCGCGGGGTCTCACGGAATGAAACGAGCTGTGCGGGTCAATCCGCCGAGGGAAAAGCGGTGCTGCGTGCGCCAGGGCGCACCCGTTCGCGGTTGTCCGTAGCGGCGGGCCGTGGCGCGGGACGCGCCGAGCCACCGCGGCCGTACTTCCGCGAGGCTGGGAGTTGGACCCATGGTACAACCGGACGACACGCTGGGGTAGGATCATGACATCAAAGAATTTAGGCAGGGTCCTGACCGGTGCCGTCTGTGTCTGCGTTTCAGTGGGCCTGGTCTGCTGGCTGCTGTCGCGCATGGACATGGAACGGGCGCGGTTGGTCCTGTCCCACGCGCGCTGGCCCTGGTTGCTGGCCGCGCTGGTGATCACCTGCCTGATCCCGCCGTGCTCGACGCTGCGCTGGATGGGCGTCCTGCGGGCCCAGGAGAACCTGAATTTCGGCTTCGCTTCCGCGCTGCGGGCGGTGCTGATGGCGAACGTCCTGAACACCTTCCTGCCGTCAAAGGCCGGGGACGGTGTGAAGGCGTTCTACCTCCGCAAGCACGGCGGCCTGTCGCGCGGATTGGGGACCGTGATCGTGGAGCGCGCCGTAGACCTTGCCGTTCTCGGCGTCCTGGCCGTGACCGGGTACTTCATCAGCGGGGCGGTTTGGGGCTTGATTGGCGGCAGCCTGCTCCTGGCCGGCGTCACGGTCATCTTTGCCGGCGCGCTCCTGCTACCGGTCGACCGGTTGCCGCTGCCCGCGAAACACCTGGAAAAGCTGCGGGCCATGACGAATGCCTTCGCGCGATGGGTCCGGGACCCGCGCGCCATCATCCAGACGATCCTTGGGGCGGCCCTGACCTGGGTCTTTGCCGGTCTGACCGTGTGCTTTCTCGCGTCGGCACTGGACACGGGGCTGGCGTGGGGTTACGCCTATGGCGTCTTCCCCCTGGCCATCCTGGCCGGACTGATCCCGGTGGCGATGAGTGGCGTGGGCACCCGGGATTCGGCGTTCGTGCTGCTGCTCAGCACCAAGATCCCGGTGGAGGAGGCAACCCTGATCGGCCTGGGTTACACCGTGTTCGGCTACTGGCTGCTGTCGCTCATCAGCCTGCCGGCGGTGGCGTGGGAGATTCGAATCTTCTTCCGCGAACGACGCGCCGAACGGGACGCGGCGCAGGCCACAAAGGGGACGGAGGCGAAGGGAGCGGCGAAAGGGACAGGCGCCTGACTTGAGGTGAACCGGTATCCCGTCCGGAGTCCCGTCCGGGACGGCCGACAATAGGCAGGCGTTTCAACGCCTGCGCCCGCAACCCCGAACCAACCATTCGGTCCCGTCGGGACCACCGACTCCGTCACGCCGCCGCACTCCACATGGCGTGGCATGGATGCCACGCGCGGGAGTCCGGGTTGCCAGGGCCACCGCCGCTTGCGGATGGCCAGCGTCGGCAGGCTTTCGGTCTTCGCCGACCCCCCGGTCCCGCCTCACGTCTTCTGGTCGCTGGCGCCCGGGACCTGCTCCTCCAGTCGGGAAAGGCGCCAGCGCACGTCTTCCAGGAGCCGGCGGTTGATCGCCAGCAGGTCGGCCAGGACGCCCTCCATGAGCAGGAACGCCCCGACCGCCCAAAGTACGCCTGCCGCCACCACGGTGGGGACATGGCGGTCCTCCTGCCCGATGGCGAAGTAGTACAGGAAGTTCAGGGCGCAGACGAGCCCGGCAATGAACGGGAAGCTGGCCAGGAACATGAAGAAGCGGAACGGCGAGTAGGTGATGTAGATGCGGACGATCGTCTGGCAGGAACGCCAGACATAGCTGGGCACACTCCGCACCAGGCGTGACGGCCTCAGGTCCTCATTGGTGCGAATCGGTACGGAAAGCACCGCGATGCCTTGCCGGCCGGCCTGGATGATGGTCTCCAAGGTGTAGGTATAGCTGTTGAACACGATGAAACGGCGCGCGGCCGTGCGGTCCATGGCCCGGAAGCCGCTGGGCGCATCCAGGACATCGGTGCCGCTGACCTGGCGCACCACCCAACTGCCGAGCGCCTGCAGGAATTTCTTCAGCGCCGAGAAATGCTGCGTCTGCTGAATCGGCCGCGCCCCGATGACAAACTCCGCCTTGCCGTCGCAGATGGGCTGGGTGAGCTTGGGAATGTCCTCGGCATTGTACTGATTGTCGGCATCCGTATTGACAATGACGTCGGCGCCGGCCTTCAACGCGGCGTCCAGGCCGGTCATAAAGGCGCGGGCCAACCCCCGGTTGCGCACGTGTCGCACAATGTGGTCGACGCCGTTGGCCTTGGCGACCGCCGCGGTCGCGTCCCGCGAACCGTCGTCGATGACGAGCCACTCGACCTTGTCGAAACCCGGCACCTGCCGCGGCAATGCGGCCAAGGCCACCGCCAAGGTCTTCTCTTCGTTGTAGCAAGGGATCTGGATGATCAGCTTCTTCATGGTTGGCTATTCCTGTTCAACCTGCCGTGTCGTGCCGCTGTTGGACTCCACCGCCGCGCCCCCGGAATTCCGTTCCGCCCAGTCGCCCAGCCACCGGTCCGGAGGCGCGGTGCACAGGTGCAGGACCCCCTGGCCATCCCAACTCAACCGGTGCGGGCCGTCTGCCAGCGTCACTGGATTGGGGGCCGGTTGGCCGTCAACCAGCAGTTGCGTGCTGCCGGATGGGCTGAACCAGTGATAGCTGCCCGCAACGGCGATCCTGACGGATGTTTCGGCCCCGCCCGCCGGTGCGATCGCCTGGCCCGCCGCCCAAAGGTCCGGGTAGAGCAAGGGACGGTAGTTCTCCAAGATGAACCGTTCCACCGCAGGGCCCAGTTCGCGAACACGCCGGTCCAGAATCACGTACCGGACATCCTGAGCATCCAACAACGCGGGAAGGTCGAACCCGAGCGCGTTCCGCCGGTACCGATCCCGGAGCGTGTCGACCCAGGACAGGTACGGCCCGGGATGGGGCCGGAAGAACGGGAATCCAAACCCGTCCAGGACGCAAGCCCCGGGCTCGATCTCACGCAGGAGTCCGTCCGCCCAACGGATCTTCGCCGGGGAAGTCAGCAGACACCATTCCTGCAGCACGGCGGTCACGAGCAGGGCGGACACGACCAGCACGCCCTTTCTCGGGGGGGCGCGACAGCACCGCTGGATGCCGGCGAAACGCCGCGCACAAATCGGGAACAACTCCAACAGGACCCAGGCCTCGACGAGGCTCGCGGGGATAATCAGCGGCAGGACGCTCTGCCGGTAATGGGTGGGCAGGGCAAAGCAGTACTGGGCCAGCAGGACCAGGCTGCAGACGAGGGCCAGCAGCACGGTGTCGGGAATCCGCCGTTGGGCGGCGCGCCATCCGGCGTAGACCAGGCTCAGCAACATGAGTGAGGCGAAAAACGGCGACCAGTTCAGGAGCCCGAGAAACGCGTCGCCGGCCGCCGAGTGGCCCCGGTCCGTATTCTGCTTCACGAAGGACAGCCAGAAGTCGTCCAGATTCCCTTGCGCGGCCAGGGCCAGCAGCATGAGAACGGGGGCGACGACGACGCCCGCGCCGAACACCACGACGGCCAGCGACATCGACAGCAGGCGCCGCTGCAAGACCATGGCGGCCAGGAACAGACTCCCGACCGCCACGCCCAGCAGCAGGGTCTTGAGGCTGCACCAGAAGGCGGCGCCGAGCAGCAGACCGCTGCACAGGAACCCCGACAACTTTCCGGTGCGATAGGCTCGAAACCAAAAGGCGAGCGACGCGACCCAGAAGCACGTCATCGGGTTGTCGGCGCGAAACTCGATCGCCGGCCTGGCGAACAACGGCGAGAGCAGCAGCACCAGGCAGGCCAACCCCGGAAACCAGGGCGACTCGGCCACCACGTTGCGGCTGAGCCGGTAGAAACCCAACACGGTTACCGCCACAAACACGAACATCAGCAGGCGCCCGCAGAACATCACGCCGTGCGATTCCCAGCCCGACAGCAGCGCGCAGATTCCCGCCGCGGCGTAGTTGAGGAACGGTCCGTGATTGTCCCAGATCTCCGCGTAGAGCTGCTTGCCCTGCGCCATGTTGGCCCCGAGCACCATGCACTGGAACTCGTCCGCGTTGAAGCGCCAGGTGAGGCCCCGCACCAGGTACGTGAACAGCACGGTACCGATCAGGATCGCCATGACCCGGGTCGGCGCGGCGGTGCTGCCGCTGTCCATCACGGGAGGTTGCAGATGCTCTGGTTGGTCCGAATGCATGACCGGGTGAATGTAGCGCGAAAGTCAGGGATGGCGAGTCACGGGAACGTGAGCTTCACGACGGAACTCAGGCCGTACGGTTCACGCGGACCAGCTTGCCGGCAAGAGGATCTTGGGTTTGCACGGCCTCGTGGATACGCAAAGCAAGCCGCTCGAATGCTGGGTCGAACGTGCACGCCACGATGCCGGCATGTGGGATCCCGTCGAGATGCAGGCGGATGAAGTGTCTTCGGTTCAGGGTCAGCAAGACCCTGGTTGCCGTAGTGGCGAATGCCAGGACCGCGGCGTCAGGCTGTGCTCGCACGGTTTCTCCGGTCTCCGGAGTCGTCAGCACGTCGTGCCCCAACCGACGGAGTGCCTCGACGACGGGAAGGGGAAAGTTCTCGTTGGAGTAGAACCGCGCCACCTAGGCTTCCTCGTTCTCGCGGATCTGCTGCTCGATCTCGTCTCTGTGGGCGCGGAAGAAGGCCCAGGCATTGGCGAGGTCCTCGGCTCGCAAGGTCGGGTAACATCGCAGCAATTCGGCGTCGCTCGTGCCGAGTCGTCGCGCCTGGACCAGGACCCACACGGGCACTCGAGTACGCACGACGCAGGGCTCGCCGCCGCAAACGTCCGGCAGAATGTCGATCCCCGGGAACGCGTCTCCCAGGTCCTGGACAACCCACTGCAGAACCTGGGCTTTCTCGCCACGGGTCATCTTGGCCAGCAACCGTTCTGCCTGCTGTACGGTGGTCATGACCACAAGCCCTTCGCGGTTCGCAAGTAAGCCAAACTGGGCGCGCCCCGGACACTCTAAGGACTACACTACCGCTGGTTGCGGGGTTTGGCAAGAGAAACGGAGGCGCGCGGGTGATGCGTCAGCGGAAGGTGGGCACCGGGCCTCCTGACCCGGTGCGATGTGGTGCCGCGGCCGAGACAGGCCAGGCCGGGAGACCTGGCCTCCACCTTGGCAGCACCACGCGATTTCCCACCTTTCACTGTCGCATCACGCGCGCGGACAATGCGTCACGCACCCGTTGGAGTTCACACCGCCGTGCCGGCCGGTCCCCGGCCGGGGCCTCGGTCCGGGACGGACCCGAGTACTCTGCTGCGGTCCCGGAGGTCCCGCGCCACTGCGGCGTCTCCGCCCGCCCTTCACTTGCCGGCGCTCGCGTAGTGCGCGGCGACCTCTGCGGCGGTCAGGGCGCGGTCGAAGAGCTTCACCTCGTCCATAACGCCTTGGAAGAACGCGCCCTGGTGCCCGCCGGTGAAATTACCCAGGCAGAGCCCCGAACCGGACGCCGCAATGGGACCGCCGCGTTCGAGCGTCGCCGTCTCGGCGCCGTCGATGTACAACCGCAGGGTCTGGTTGTCGTAGGTCGCCACCACGTGCGTCCACGTGCCGAGCGCGACCGGCTGCGGGCTGGTCACGCCGTGGCTCCACGCGGTCTTCGGAATCTGCCAGCAGACCTTGCCGTCGCCGAACCCCAGTCGGTAGCCGGTGCTGGCGCGCCCCACCGTGTTGACCATCCACCGATCGGACTGGTTCGGCACGTCCGTCTTGAGCCACAACTCGACGCTGATGCCCTGGTCCGGCCAGAACAGCTTGTTCGGGCCGATCGTCACGGACCCGCCCTGGCACAGGAGGCCCTTTCCAGACTTGCCCGGGGCTGAGCCGGCATCCTGCTTCCAGCCGTGGAACTCACACGCCGAGGAGTCCCGTGCGATGTCCGCATCGTCCTCCTCGAACCGCCACCAACCGACGAGGTTGTCCAGGACCTGCCGCTGCCGGTCCTCCAAGCCGCCGAGGATCTCGCGCCGCTTCAGGTACGCGCGCTCCGGGTACGGCAGCCCCACATCCGCAGGCGTGATATCCTGGCACGGCGGCGTGCCCTCGCAGAAGACATCCTTGATCGCATCGAGGAACCCGAACCCGAACCCCGAGCACGGTTCCAGGAAGTGCCCTTCACCGAACTCGTTCCAGTTGTCGAACACGACCAGGCGCTTGTCCAGTCCTTTGCCCGGCGTGGCGTCGACCAAGGCCTTGGCGCGCTCGCAGGCCGCCTTGAAGTGCGCCGGCGTGGCGCCGGCCAGGTACGACGATGTCTTACTGCCGTGCCACGGGCGCGGGTCCCAGCCCATCATCACGTCGACAATGTCCGGCAGCGCGCCGATCTCCTTCTTGCCGCGCCAACTCTTCTCCTGCCCCAGCAGGCTGCTGGCGTGGTCCGTGGTGCGGATGCCCTCGATGTCGCGCGCCGGCGGCAGATCGGTCGGCGATGCAATGCCGTACGCGGAACTGGCGTCCCAGCCTTCCGCCGCCATGCGCTCGAGCGTCCCTTTGTCTGCCGAAGCAACGCAGCCGACGATGGTGAGCCCGTCGAAACCTTCCTTGCGGCAGGCCGCGCGCATCAGCTCGAACGCCTCCCGGACTTTGTCCGGCGCGCCCAGGTCGCGCGACACGTTCCCGGGAACCCAGATGAACAGCACGGGCTTGTTGTCGATCTTCATGTAGGACGGATTCTTGAAGTAGTTCGTCATCCAGTACGGCATCAGGTTGTTGAGCAGGTCGTCGCGGTCCTTGCACCCGGACGCGCAGCCGTTCTCCCACATGATGATAAACTTGAACCGGTCCAGGTACCGCGCCTTGAGCATGCCGTCATGCAGGGCGTGGCCAATCGACTGCCTTATCTCCGCGCTCAACCCGGCGCGGTACCAGCAGTAGATGAAGCCCTGCACGCCGTGCTCGACTGCCATCTTGATGTGCCAGTCGGCGACCTCCGGGGTGCCCTCGTCGTACCAGCCGATGGCGGGACGCCGCTCCGGCCACGGCTCGATCTTGCCCCAGCCGTAGTGCGTGCCTTCCTTCCACAGCGGGCAGTAGTGCATGAGCGTCAGGTACTTGGACGGCGCCGGTTTGGGCTCCGGCACGTAGTCCGCCTTCGGCAGGTCAAGCGGCGCCGTGAAGCGGAGTTGCAGTGCGGTCGTCACCGGCGCGAACCCGTCCGCGGTCAGCTCCGCCGTCACCTCGGCGTCCATGGGCTTCTGTGCCTGGACGCGCCACTGTGCCGGCTCGGTCGTGTCCCGGTCCATGCGCACGATGGTGCGCGCCGCGTCGTCAAGCAGCGTCAGTCCGGGCGGTGCGATCAGCCGCACCCGCACGTTCGTCGCCGGCGCCCCCAAACTGCGCACGACGGCCAGCACCTGCTCTTCGCGCCCGGCCCGCAGCGCCGCCCGGCCCGGCGCCAGGCTGCGCAGGTACACGAATGGCCGCCCTGCCGGCTGGCCGGCGATCCAGACGTTGTCGACCACCATAGCCCCGGTCTTGTCCCCGGGCAGGGCCAGCGCCAGCGACTTCAGAATCCCGCCCCACTGCGGACACGACGAGAGATCCACGATCGACGTGCGCGTCCCACCCCAGAGCGGGAAGGACATCTGGCTGGCGCCGCGGTCCGTGATGAAGCTCAGCGTCGCCTGTTCACACCCGGCTGCGTCCAGGTCCACGCACACATACCGGCACCGCGTGACCTCCACGTTGAGCTTGGGATTGACCAACCACGCGTATGGAGCATCGAGTTTGCCGCTCATCTGACCACCGCTCACCGCCAGCGTCGCGCCGCCGAGGGCCTGCCAGCCCTGCCAGCCGTCGGCGCTCCCGAAATGGGTCTGGGTCAGGCGCTCCGCCGCGGGCACGGCCGCGGCCAGCGCCGCCATGTGGCGCGAGCACAGCGCCATCGGGTTGAACAGCCGCAGCTCGTCCAGCCGCCCCGTGATGCCCCCGAGCCGGACCGGGTTCTCCGTGGGCGCCGGAATGCCCGCGTGCGCCGAAGTGGCCTTGACGCCATTGACTTCCAGGATCGCCTCGTTGCCCGTCCACTGCGCGACCACGTGGTACCACTGTCCCGGCTCCGGTGCCGGCCCGCGCACGCGCGGTTCCCAGCCGTCAAGGTACGCGAAGAACGCGAACCGCCCGCCTTCGCCCTGCGAGTCGACCCGGAGCATGTACTCCGTGTCCTTCTTGACGATCTCTTCATAGCCTTCCGGCTTCTTGTCCCAGTACACCCAGCAGTCGATGCGGAACCCCGGCGCGAGCTGCAATTCCGGGGCATCGGGAAGTGTTACAGCCTGCCCGTTCGGGGCCAGCGCCATGCCTTGCTTGCCGGGCGCGAACCGCGGCGCCTCGCCATCCGCATTCCGCCCCGTGCCGGACGCGTCGGCCAGGCTCGACTCGAACGGCCAGTACCCGACCAGTCCCGCCGTCGCAGCCTGGGCCGTTGCGGACTCCGCGGCAACCGTCACCGGGTTCGCGCGTGCGGATGTTGTCACGTCCGTTACCCTCCCCGTGCAACCGCCGGCGACCAGCGCCAGCACGACCGGCGACAGGATCGCCAACAACCTGAACTGAGTACGTCGGGGCTTGGTCTTCATCAAACTCATGGCGGGGACCCTCCTGTCGCGCCGGTCTTTCCTGCTCATGCCTTCCCGATGCAGTCACTGCGGACTTCGTACTGATGCCCCACAGGATACGCGAGACTGCGCGAAGTGTCAAGCAGGCCGGGGAAATGCAGACGCGGACGCGGCGCCGGCCGTTGCGTGCCGAAGAGCGACCTGTGCGGGTGGAGCCAGCCTCGCAGAGATGCAGCTTGCCGGGTTAGGATGCGGCCGATCGCGCAGTGGCTCGGCGCGTCCCGCGCCGAAGCGGGGTGCTCGGGCCGGTCCCCGGCCGAGGGTCTCGGGCCGGGACGGCCCGAGGGCACTCTGCTGCGGTCCCGGAGGTCCCGCGCCACTGCGGTCCTGCGTTCTGGCAAACGACAGGAATGTCATGCACCGTCCGGCGGGGCGGGTTTGCGTTTCACACACTCTGGCCCTATCTTCGCTGCGACGGGCATAGGGTTAACTCGGTTGGTTTCGCGTTCGGCCCCGCGGGTCGGCGCGGACTCCGCACGGAGGAAATCGCACGATGACACACACTATTCCCCTGGCTGCCACTACCTGTTTGCTGATGTCGGCTGCGCTTGAGGCGGCCCCCGCGCCGATCGTGGTCTCGGCCGACGGCCCGTTCCGGAGTCTGGAACAGGCGCGTGATGAAGTGCGGCGCGTGAAGGCCGTCGGTGCACTTCCCGCGGGCGCCCTGTCCGTCGAGGTGCAGAAGGGCGTGTATCCCCTGGATAAGCCCTTCGAGCTCACCGCGGCGGACGCCGGCACGGCCGAGTGCCCGATCACGTACCGCGCTCAGGCGGGCGCCGAAGTGCGTCTGGTGGGCGGGCGCGAAGTGACGAACTTCGCCCCGGTCACCGATCCCGAGGTCCTGGCGCGCCTCGACGAGACCGCACGCGGGCACGTCCTGCAGGCGGACCTGAAGGCGCTGGGCATCACGGATTACGGCAAGCAGGATTGGAACACCGGCAAGGGCGTGGCCGGGCTGGAACTGTTCTTCCAGGACCGGCCCATGACCCTGGCACGCTGGCCGAACGACGGGTTCACGCCCATCGTCGACATGGCCAGCCCGGTCGTCAAGAACGGTCGCGGCCAGGACATGTGCAAGGAAGGCTGGATCGTGTACGAGGGCGACCGGCCATCGCGCTGGATCGGCGAGAAGGACGGCTGGGTGCACGGGTACTGGTACCACGACTGGTCGGATCAGCGCCACCCCATCGAGAGCATTGACCCGGAGAAACATGTCCTGAAAGTGAAGCCGCCATACCACTACTACGGCTACCGCAAGGATCGGTGGTTCTACGGCTTCAACCTGCTCTGCGAACTGGACAGCCCCGGCGAGTGGTATCTGGACCGCGAGGCGGGCCTGCTCTACTTCTGGCCGCCCGGTGAGGCCGGCAACGTCACGGCCGGGCACCCGACCGTGTCAGGGGCCGAAACACTGATCGCGATGAAGGATGCGTCGCACGTCACCGTCCGCGGCTTCACCCTTGAGGCGTGTCGCGGCACGGCGGTCACGATCAGCGGCGGGACCGGCAATCGCGTCGCCGGCTGCGTCATCCGCAACGTGGGCGCCTGGGCGGCGCGACTCGGCAGCGGCACCGCGAACGGCGTGCTCGGCTGCGACATCACCGATACCGGACTCGGCGGCGTGTATCTTGAAGGCGGCGACCGCAAGACCCTGACGCCCGCCGGGCTCTACGCGGAGAACAACCACATCTACCACTACAGCCGCTGGAGCCGCATGTACCAGGCCGGGGTCCAGTGCAACGGCGTCGGCAACCGCGTGGCGCACAACCTGATCCACGACGCGCCGCACCAGGCGATCGGGTTCGCGGGCAACGACCACGTGTTCGAGTACAACGAGATCCACAGTGTCTGCCACGAATCGAACGACGCCGGTGCGGTCTACTCGGGCTGCAACTGGTCTTACCGCAATAACGTGTTCCAGTACAATTACATGCATCACGTCACCGGCTTCCGCGGCAAGGGCTGTGTGGGCGTGTACCTCGATGACATCCTCAGCGGTCACGTCATTTCCAACAATGTGTTCTGGAAGGTTACGCGCGCCGCATTCATCGGCGGCGGGCGCGACAACATCGTCGAGAACAACGTCTTCGTGGACTGCACGCCGGCCCTGCACATCGACGCGCGCGGCATGGGCACGTACAACTACGGCGCCACCACCAGCCAGCCGCCGAAGCTCAAGGAGATGCCGTACCAGGACTCGCCGTGGAAGGACCGCTACCCGCAACTGGTCGGCATGCTCGAAGACGAACCGGAGAAGCCGAAGAATAACCGCGTGGCCCACAACATCTGCGTCGGCGGGCGCTGGGACGAGGTCAGTCCGCAGGCCAAGCCGCTCACCATTTTCGAATCGAACCTGCTCGACGGCGACCCGCTCTTCGTCGACGCCGCAAAGCAGGATTTCCGGCTCACGCCCGAGTCGCCCGCGTTCCAGCTCGGGTTCAAGGCCATCCCGGTGGAGAAGATCGGCCTGTACCAGGACGAGCTCCGCGCTTCATGGCCGGTGCAGCACGAACCGCTCCCGAACCAGGAACCCGCCCGGGCCAAGAAGGCCAATCCCCCCAAGCACACGGCCATCCGCGTCGCACCGGGCAGCATCACCATTGACGGCGAGCCGGACGACTGGCCGCGTGACGCGGCCACAGCCCTGCGCTGTGCCGAAGCGGCGTGCGGCACACCGTCCAAGTACATTTCGACCGCCTGGGCTGCGTTCGACGGCGCCGCGCTCTACCTGCTCGTCGTCAACCCGCTGGATCCCGCGAAACCACCGAAGACGGCCGGGGCCTGGGGCGAAGTCGACGCCATGGAGCTGGCGTTCCGCAATCCCGTGCAGTCGAAAAGCCTCTGTTACACCAACCCCATCTTCAACCTGCGCGGGTTCCCGGACGGCAAGACCGAGAGCGTCTGCGACGCCGGCGCCACGACGGAACAGGCCCGGCAGCTCGGCGCCGCCGTGCAATACGCCGCCAGGATCGCCGACGGCTGCTGGACCGCCGAGTGGCGCATCTCGCTGGACGCCGCCGGCATCGACCCGGCGGTCGCCAAAGAACTCCCGTTCAACCTCAACATCCGCCGCATCGCCGACAACTCGTGGATGGTCTGGACCACGACCGGCGGCGCCATCTGGGAGGTCGACTACGCCGGCCTCATTGTGCTGAACAAGTGAGGGCGGCAGGAGAAGCAGGCCCACAGCAGCGACCGTCCCCCACACTGGCGCCAACTGGCATTCACGGCGTGGCCTGCTACACTAGATTCCGTTTGGAGATGTACGAGGGGACAACTTCCGGGAACAGAATCGGTCAGGTCACGGAGAAGAAGATCACCGGCCGCGTCGACCGGCCACTCCAGCGCATTCGCGAATTCCGCAATCGCCGCGAGCCCGGTATCGCCGTGTCCGTGGACCTCATGTCGACCGGTGTGGACATCCCGGATCTGGAGGTCATCGTGTTCCTGCGGCCGGTTCAGTCACGAATCCTGTTCGAGCAGATGCTGGGCCGTGGCACGCGGCTGGGCGAGAAGTACCCGGACAAGTCGCATTTCACCGTGTTCGACTGTTTCGCCGGCACACTGCTGCGGCGCTTCCAGCAGGCGACCGCGATCACGGCCAGCCTCCCGGTCGGCCCGAGCCGCACCATCGCCGAGATCATCGAGGACATCTGGAACAACCGCGACCGGGCGTACAACACCCGCTGCCTGGTCAAACGGCTGCAGCGCATCGACAAGGAGATGTCTGGCGAGGCGCGCAACCTGTTCCGCCCGTTCATGCCGGACGGCGACGTTGCGGTGTTTGCACGCGCGCTGCCCGACCGTCTGGCGCACGACTTCACCGCGACCATGGCGCTCCTGCGGGACCCACGGCTCCTCGACTTGCTCGTGAACTACCCGCGCCCGCCACGGCCATTCCTCGTGGCCGACGAGACCACCGATACAGTCACCACCGAGACGTTCCTCCGCGAAGCCGGCGGGTACCTGGTCAAGCCGGGCGACTACCTGGCGCAGTTCGCCACCTTCGTCCGTGAGAACCCGGAGAGGATCGCGGCCATCGGTATCCGCGAACACCTGGTGGCCAACCTCTCGGTCGACCGCGACGACTTCGCCGTCTCCCCGGTACTCGAGCGCGCCGGTGGCTGGACCGCGGCAGACCGGGCCTTCAACGGTGACCTCGCACACCTGCTGCGCGAGATGAATGAGGCGGTGGCGGCATAAGAGTAAGGTGTCAGGTGTCGGGTGTCAGGTGTCAGCCCCTGAACACGGACACCTGGGACTTGGAACGTACTTGGAATTACGTGTCAGAGGGAGGACCGCGCGTGTCGGAGAAGAACTTCCTGGACGTGGAGGACTTGGTGGTCTACCAGCGACTGTGCCGCCTGCACATCGACGTATCTGAGGTCAGCCACAAGTGGCCGCCGGAGGAACGTTTCGAACTGGGGGCACAGGCTCGGCGTTCCTCGAACAGTGCTCCAGCGCAATTGGCCGAGAAGAACGACGACAGGCATGTTCGGAACAAGGTCGAAGGCGTTAACCGCAGTCGGGGCGAGGCAGCTGAGAGCGTCCATCATCTCTATGTGGCCAGACTCAAGGGGTACGTCACTGACGCGCAGTACTGCGCTCTCCGCGCTCGATACAAGGAGTGTATCCGGATGCTGAACGGACTGGAGAAAGTCCTGGAGCGCAAGCTCCCTGCGGCCGAGCAGCGTTGGGAAATGCGCGAGAGCTCCACCCTGTACGAGGTCCAGGAGGATACGCATGAAACCGGTTGGCCCCCACCCACTGACACCCGACACCTGACACCTCCTGCGAGGTCTCCTCATGACTGACATTGTCGGCAAACTCTGGGGCTTCTGTCACACGCTACGGCATGACGGCGTGGACTATGGCGACTACATCGAGCAGATCACCTACCTGCTCTTCATCAAGATGGCCGACGAGCGTGGCATCAAACTCGACGCGCTCGCCTACAAAGACGCCCGTGGCAAGGACGTCGAAATCGACTGCTCCTGGCCCCATCTCTCTGAACAGACCGGAACGGCCCTCATCGAGCATTACGGCTACGTATTGACCTGCCTCGGCAAACAGCCCGGCATCCTCGGCGACATCTACGCCAAGAGTCAGAACCGGTTCAACAACCCGGTCAACCTCAAGCGCCTCATCAACCTGATCGCCGAGACCGAGTGGACGAGTCTCGACGTGGACGTCAAGGCCCAGGCATACGAAGGACTGCTCGAACAGGCCGCCAGCGAGGGCAAGAAAGGCGCCGGCCAGTACTTCACCCCGCGCAAGCTCATCCAGTCCATCGTCCGGTGCATGAAGCCTGACCCGCGGGTCCACGCCGAGTTCACCATCTGCGATCCGGCCTGCGGCACGGGCGGTTTCCTCGTCGTCGCCTACGAGTGGCTCATGGCGCAGACGCAGGGCGGGGCACTGGACCGTGACCTGGCGCGGCGCATCAAACGGTCAGCCTACCATGGCCAGGAACTCGTCGAGCGGCCGCGCCGCCTGGCGCTGATGAACCTGTACCTGCACGGCATCGAGCCGGCCATCGTGCTCGGCGACACCATCTACGAGGCGCCGTCCGCCGCCCGGTTCGACGTGGTCCTCACCAATCCGCCGTTCGGCACCAAGGGCGCCAACCAGGCCCCGAACCGCGAGGACTTCACCGTCGAGACCAGCAACAAGCAACTCAACTTTGTCCAACACATCCTGACCGTGCTCAAACCGGGTGGCCGCGCCGCGGTGGTCCTGCCCGACAACTGCCTGTTCGCCGATCAGGCCGGCGAGGTGTTCAAGATCCTGTGCGAGGACTGCGACCTGCACACCGTCCTGCGCCTGCCGCGCGGCACGTTTACGCCCTACAGCCAGGGCGTCAAAGCCAATGTGGTGTTCTTCACCCGGGGATACGCCACGGAACAGGTTTGGATCTACGATGCGCGCTCGAACGTGCCGGGCATCACCAAGAAGGATCGCCCGCTGACGGCCGAGCACTTCGCCGAGTTCGAGAAATGCTACGGCGCCGATCCGAACGGCCGGGCGAAACGCAAGGACACCGATTCGCCCGTCGGCAAGGGCTGGCTCGGTGGCGACCGCTGGCGCCGGTTCGCCCTGGCCGAGATCGAGGCGCGCGAGTTCAAGTCTTTTCGGCAAGAGTAGACTGCACGACCGCAACGAGGAGGAAGTGCGCGGCTACCAGGCGGCCCTGGCCTGGATCCACCGCGAGGCGGCCGGTATCCCCCTGTCACCCGAGACCGTGCTGAAGCTGCACGCACTTGCCAGGCCCGGACTCTGGGACAGCGGGTGCCTCAAGGACAAGGACGGCGAGATCATCGAGCGGCACGCCGACGGTCGGGTGTCGCTGCGGTTCAAGCCACTGTCAGCAAAAGAAACGCCTGCCGCCATGGCCGGCCTTTGCCGCCTCGCCACCGAACTCCTGCGCGACCGGCAAGTCCCGCCGCTCATCGTCTGGGCCGCAGTAAGCTTCGATTTCCTCTGCATTCATCCGTTTCGCGACGGCAACGGCCGGGTCTCGCGCCTGCTGCTGCTCCTGCAACTCTACCACCTGGGGTTCACCGCCGGGCGCTATATCAGTCTCGAACGCATCATCGAGCAAAGCAAGGACCGGTACTACGAGACACTCCGGCAGAGTTCGGTAGGGTGGCACGAAGGCCGGCACGACCCGTGGCCCCACGTCAACTACCTGCTGTTCACGCTCAAGGAGCTGTATGCCGAGTTCGAACGGCGCTATGGCGACACGACGCTGCCGCCGGGAGAAAAGACGGAGACGGTCCGGGCAGCCGTGGCACGTTTCCGGGAGCCGTTTCACATCACCGAACTGCGGAAGCAGTGCCCAGAGGTCAGCCAGGACATGATCCGCAAGGTTCTCAAGGACCTGCGCACCGCGGGCGTGGTCCAGTGCACCGGTCGCGGCAAGCACGCCCGCTGGCGCGTCATTGGGTAATGGGTATTGGTAATAGGCAATTTATTCGGTATCGGCGTTGATCGGTGTTCATCCGTGGTTGATCCCGGATTGAGGAACCACCGATGAACACCGATGGACACAGATGGAGGTGCCAGGTTTCGGGTGTCAGGTTTCAGCGGCTCTTGCTGACACCTGAACACTGACACCTGAGCCCGCACGCATGCCAGAGACGGCAATGAGCGACAGACCCGACACGCCCAATCGCGACACCGCCTCCCTGCCCGAAGGATGGGCGGGTTGCCGGCTACCGGAGGTCTGCACGCTCAACCCACCGAAGCCCCGCACTGGAGAACTGGCCGACGACCTGCCCGTTACGTTCGTTCCAATGCCAGCGGTCGACGCGGACCGCGGCGGCATCACCGCCCCGCAGACCCGCAGGTTTGGCGAAGTCCGCAAGGGCTTCACAGCATTCCGAAATGGCGACGTGATCGTGGCCAAAATCACGCCTTGCATGGAGAACGGCAAAGCGGCGGTCGCGCGGGACCTGGAGAACGCATACGGGTTCGAGTCGACGGAGTTCCACGTCCTGCGGCCAACCGCGGCAATTCTCGCCGAGTACGTGTACCACTTCGTTCGGCAGAAATCGTTTCGCCGCGACGCAGCCGAGAACATGACCGGATCGGTGGGGCAGAAACGTGTCCCGGTTGACTACTTCCAGACGGTCGAGATTCCTCTTCCTCCTCTCGCCGAGCAGGAACGGATTGTGGCGAAGGTCGAGTGAGTTGCTGGCGCGGGTGAGCGCGGCCCGGGCGCGCCTGGCCAAACTCCCGGCCCTCCTCAAACGCTTCCGCCAGTCCGTCCTCGCCGCCGCCTGCTCCGGCGAACTCACCGCAGAGTGGCGAAAGCCGGACCAGAGGGCGAGCGGTGAACTGCCGTCCACGTGGCGGATGACATCCGTGTCGGAAGTCTGTAAGGCGATTGTCGATTGCCCACATTCCACGCCGAAGTGGACGACGACCGGTGAAGTCTGCCTTCGTACGACGAACTTCAAGCCGGCGCGTTTGGATCTTACGGAAGTGCGATTCGTGTCGCAGGAGACATACGCGACCCGGATCGCACGGCTAACACCGCAACCCGGTGACGTGCTCTACAGCCGCGAAGGTGGGATTCTTGGCATTGCGTGTCTGTTCCCGGCGGGTCTCCGCGCATGCCTGGGACAACGCATGATGCTCTTGCGTGCGGGCCGGTGCATGTCGTCACCGTATCTGATGCATCTGCTTAACAGTTCCCACATACTTGACCAAGTTCGCAGTCTGACCGGCGGGACTGCGTCGCCTCACCTTAATGTCGGCGACGTAAAGGCGTTCACGGTCCCGCTCCCTCCTCTCCCCGAGCAGCGCGAGATTATGCGTCGTGTCGAGGCGTTGTTCGCGCTGGCCGACAAGATCGAGGCGCGGGTGGCGGCGGCGACGGCGCGCGTCGAGAAGATCACCCAGGCCATCCTGGCCAGGGCCTTCCGTGGCGAACTGGTCCCCACCGAAGCCGAGTTGGCCCGCCAGAACGGCCGCACCTACGAGCCCGCCAGCGCCCTGCTCGAACGGATTCGTTCCGAGCGTGCGGGGTCCGCACCGGGGCGCGGCAGGAAGAAAATGAGAGCATGATGGCGGGGAGTGGCACCGGGGCGCCCCAAGGGCAGGCAAACCACGCTGCCATGCCTGTCGACACCAATCGCCGCCCTACCGGGCACCGGTGGGCGAACTCTGGTGCCGCCGGATGGCGGTCAGAACACTGGGCAGGTCTGGATCCGAGTCGAAGTCACTCATCTCCCCAATGAGTTGTTCCGCCAGATCCACGTGGAGTTTCGCCGTCGGGAGGTTCTCCACGTCGGCCTTTGACAGTTCATAGTCCGAATGAATCCGCTTCGTCTGGAGTGCGCCGAGCTTGCTGCCAATCGCCTGGTACTTGACGCTCCCTGAGTTCAGCAGACTGCTTTGGACCTGTTGGTGGCCCTTGGCACTATGGGGAATGGCCAAACCATGTGACTCCAACTTCTCGCGACAGTATAGGAAGGCTGAGTAGTAGGCCCGACTTATCGCAGACCGGGAGTCCGCCGGCCCTTGTCCCCGACACAGCGTCTTCTGCGCGAATGAAAGAAACTCGGTTGGTTTCATCGCATCAACGTTCGAGAACATCCAGGGACAGGCGGATACGGTTGGAGTGGGGCCAGGGAACGCGGGTCACCCACAGTCTCGTGTAGGCGTCAAACGCTCTGAGAAGCGTCTCGTTCTCGCCTCGCACCCTGACGCACAGGGAGTACCAGGACTCGTCGACCTCAGGATCCTCCTGCATCTCAAGCGCCATACCCGCGACGTCCAGGAAACACTCGGACACAAGCGCCAATGCTGTGTTGAGGTAGGGGAGTACACCACTCCTCTCGCATTGCGACAGCAACTCTGGACTCACCGCAAGGTTGGCTGGCATGACAGGCGCTACGCTGACTTCTTCCGCGTCCACATTGCTCCTCGCAAGTTGCTCGACGATGGCGTCGTCTGCCTGCCAGCAGTAACTCACTGCAGCCAGACGTTCGACCAAGGCAGGGACCGCCCACGCCCATGGTATTCCGGCGGACCGGAACTTGGGGAATGTGAACACGATGGGATCATCCGACAGATCGGCTTCCCATTTCGCGGAGGCGGGAATCCCCTCTTGCGAGGAGACGACCAGATCCCGCACGGAGTCGGCACTTCTATACACCGGAGTACTTCCTCTTCAATTCACCGTCGATCAGGGTCATGAACCACCTGTGGGTAATGCCATGGGCAGCATCAACCCATGATTGGAACGCGTCAGGCATCACCGGCAACTCGTCTGGACTGGCCGATTGGACCATCGTCTCCCAAAGCAGAACCCTCTTTCCTTCCCGCTGTCCAGTTGCGAAGCGCACATTCACCGTTCCCTTGGGCGACTGGGACGCGAAGGAGGTATGGAGGTTCAGCGATACCGGCCTGCTTTCCACCCCGTCACGAAACAGGGCGGCTGGAAGTGAGACATCGATCTTCATTTTCTCCTTCAGGAAGCCAAGGCAGTCCAAGGAGGAATGGTCAAAATCTTCCGCGTCGATGTAACGCAGCATCAAGCGCTGAACCTTCAGATCCTCCCTCTTGGGGTAGGCGTCGAACAGACTGGCCACCGCTGCCACACATCGTGCACGGAAATCAGCCCACGTGTAGTCGGCTGTTTCGTTGACGGTGAAAACGCCCGGACCAACCTGGATCAGTGGCCACGCGTTCGACGCAACCCGGAACCTGTGTTGCACAACCTGACCGATGATCTCATCAGGGAAGCCGGCCGTGGGCAACTCCTCATGCACCGGGTACTCGCCCGAAATCCTGTCAAACAGGCGGCCAGGCAGCAACTTGTAGTGCGGATCCAACGCCATGCCCTGTGGCGTCCGCTGCACGGCCCACCTGACCTCCAGTATCGCCTCTACAAGCGGCTTATACTTGAGATTCTCGCTCGGCATACAACTTCCTTGAGTCATCACATCATCGTTCTGCCGAAGACATCTGTCCGGATCGTCATTTCATTGCGGCTATGAGCCGTATCACACAACGATCCATTTCGGCCCAGCAAGAACCCATTGCCGGACGGGATCCCCTCGGATTCATGCTCGGAGTACAAAGAACCATAGTATTCTCAAGGTTGCTGGTCAAGCGCAAGAGCGAGTCACAGTGGAATAGTGCTGTACACCGGCAACGCCCTGATCGAACGCCTCCGCGCTATCCCTATCTCACCCGGGTCGAGTGCAGCCAGCCGTCTTTGACCTCGAGTTCGACTTGGACGCTGGGGGTGCGCCACGTCGCTGCGGTCTGGCCGTGGTCGCCAACGCGCCCATGCGTCCGGTCGAGCATCGCCACCGCGGCGGAGGGGAGGATACCCCCGTTCGTAGTGGGCTCGCAGCGCGCGCAACGAAGTGGAGCGCCAAGAGCCCATCCGGCGTGTTGCAGCGACGGCGCGGGGATGGTGTCTTTCCCGGCGGACCCCCGCCGGGACTGCGACACCACTACGTGCGGGCCCCCGACGTCTCTCCGGCCGGGGCTGGACTTACCCGCACTGGTCGAGTCCTATTCTCTGCCCCCTTGCGGGTCCGATGTTTTCGGCTCCACAACTCCGGCTATCGAGGCGAGCAGGTTCTTCGCCTCTGGCTCCGCCGCCCCGTAGAGATTGAGCACCCACTCGCCTTTGCCTTTGTAGCAGAACTCCAGATACTTCGTCTGGCGCGCGACCTCCGCGCTGACCTTCATCGGAAAAGACACCGTAGTCTTGGACGCATCCCACTTGCCCTCGCCCCACGCGACCCGCACAACCTTGTCGACCTCGACAGCCGCAAAGCCGATCACCTTGAATGCGCCGGCAGACACCCCGCCGAAGTCCTCCTCGTATGTCGTCTGAACGACCGGGAAGATGTCTGCCTCGGACTTGTTCACCACGCTCAGGGTGCCCTGGGCCATGGCAATCCGGTTCGCTGCGGAACCACATCCACAGTGCAGGAAGACCACCACCGCTGCAATACACGCCAGGATCGGGGAGTGCGGGTGTTTCATGGTAGGTAAATATACGCCGGAATCGGGTTGGCTGGAGCGCTCTTGAACCACCGCACACTCGGGTGCAGCACCATGCCTTGCGGAAGAGCCCTCGGTTCGCCATCATCCCAGTAGGCCTTGCTGTTGTCGGTTGGCGAGATATCGAGCAACGGCAGGAAACCCGCATCGAAATCGTGTGCGTACCGGTCGTACAAGCCCCGCATTGACGGGTCCATGGCGCGGTATTTCTCATCGAAAAACCCCAGTCCTGCCCTGGTCGCTCTCTCGTAGACGAACCTGCAGGTGATGTACTCAAAGAAATCCCTGGGATACCCGCCGCCCACGTTGGAATGAACCCCCCGGAACCCGACCTGCAGAGCGCCTTGGAGGTCGGTCACGGCGAACTCGCGTCGCCCTTCGTCAAGGGCGACCGGATGGAGTGGCCTATGGGTGAATCTCATACCTTTCGGCAGCGTGAAATGGAACTCTCCACTACTGTCACTGATGCGCTCGTATGGGTTGTACCCCCACGCGCCGAACGAGACCGATGCCAACGTGGCGTTCCAGGCCGCACTCCCCACGGTTCGCGTCATGCCCAGTTTGCTCGGGACTTGGTCAAACAGAGCAACGAAACGGATCTCGATGCCCCGGTAGAGCGGGTTCCCCCTGTCTACCTCCTGTTGAATGCGATTCAGGAAATAGGTTGCTGTCGCCGAACCACGACTGAACCCGAACAGATCCACGACCTTGTCACCGGCCCGCAGTTGGCTTTCGAGTTTGCCCAACATCCATTCGGCGCGCTCCTTCATGCTATTGCCCGTGGCTCCTTCGTTCGCGACCCCGCTGGTCGTGAGAGAGCCGTCAGCATTGTACCCCGAGCCGATGCCGTACGCATAGAACGCCGCACCTCTTGTTACATCATAGAGCTTCCGGACGTTGGTCTTGTAGTTGGGTGTGCCGTCCAGGTTCCTGGGATGCGGGTGGTTGGCGGTTCCATCGAAGTAGTACGCCGCCAGACCCAGCGGATCGACCAGGTTCACCGGGTCGTTGTTGCAGTACATGGCGCGGGCGGTTGCGGCGGGCAGCAGTGCGGTTGCGGCCAGGACGGCGGCCAGTGCGGTGCGGATCATGCGGGAGAAGCTCGACATGTGGTCCTCCTACCTCGGCCCCATGGACGTTGGCGGTTGCATGGGGATGCCGTACTGCTCCGCCATGAGGAGCCGCTCCAGGTATGGGAGATTGGTCTTGCTGTCCGGCACCAGCGCGTGGGCGTGGACGAAGGCGACCTCGGCGTCGCGCCAGCGCTGGTGCTCCATGAAACACAAACCCCGGAAACCCAGGAACGTCGACAGTTCCTCTGCCGGTGTCATGGACTTGAGTGGCAACCGGTTCGGGCGTGGCCAGGTGTGGTAGAAGTCGTCTGGCTTGCTCTCGGCGAACGCGTCCGTCACCTCGACGTTGAACCGGTCACCGGCGCCGTCCCAGCGCACGAAGAGGTGGTTCGCACCGGCGACCAGTTTGAGCGGGTAGCCGAGCCGGCGCCCGACCGATACGACCAGGACCGGCATGGACGCGCACGTGCCCTGGCGGTTCCCCGTCAACAGGCCGTGGATGAACACATCCTTGGGACTGCGGAAGAAGGTGCTGTCGAACGGATCGAAGACGCGGACGTTCTTCAGCGCGGGGTTGTACGAGGTGCCGATGACACGGTTCAGCACCCCGACCAGCGCGCCAACGCGCCACCAGTTCTCCGAGTTCTTGAACTGCTCCGGATTGGCCTGGAAGATGCCGATACGCTCCTGGGTCATCCGGTCCGCCAGGCGTGCCCACTCGTCCAGGGTCCGGAGGCACTGCGTCACGTCGAGGTTTTCTGCACCGGGCAAGCCCTGGGCACAGAGTAGGTTCATCGCGGCGACGTCGACCTTGCCGATCTCGGCGGGGGACATGGTCAGCAGGGCGCCGAGTGTGAGTTCAGGCTCGCGCACCGCGGGCGGGACCTGCGGCTGCGGTGCCGGTGCTGGCCGGACAGACTTGAAGGCCCATGCGGACCCCGCAAGGCAGAGCAGCGCGCCCGCCAGAAAGGCCCCGACCGCAGCCGTGCGGCGGCGCCGCGACGCCAAGCCGCAACGCGGACATTGGTCTTGCAGGGCGGGAAGCTTCCCGCCACTCTCATTGCAGCGTTGACGAGTCATGTTGTTGGTTCGCGCCCGGAAATCCCGCCCGCGCCGATCACAACCCAAGCCTGCGAGTTTAACCCTATGCGGCGGAGTTTTTTCCGCCTTGTCGTTGCCCCGCCAAAGCAGGGCAGCCATGACGGAGGAAATGCGCAACCCTGCCGCCTCGTGAGACGGCCGGCCACGAAGTTCGGGCACGATGCCAGAACGCCGCCTGTCACGGTCGAGGCGACCCGCACGCGTTTTCCGGATTCTCCCTCTACCTGAGAGTATCCCGAATTCTCACCTCTCGGAATTGCAGAACATACGAGAGCAATCCGCGAATGCAAGTCTGGGGTTTGGCCGGGCGCCGCGACCGCGCCGCTGCGCATCCGCCTGGCCGGGTGGATGCCGTTCATCATCCCCTTCGAGGAGTTCTACGGCAAGAGCCTGCCGGACTGGACGCAGATCGTCTCGCTCACGATCTCGATCGGCGCCGAGCAGTGGCCGGGCATCAAGCCTGTCCCGGGCACCGAACTGCTGCTCGACGACGTGCGCGTGATCAACCTCGTGACGCCGCCCGTCGGCCAGGGCCCGCGCATGACGGACGACGAGTTCTTCCAAGCCCTGGATCTGGATATGCCCGCGATGGCCGAGGTCAAGGCCGCCTTGGGCCGTGACGACCGCGCGGCGGCCAAGCACGCGTTCGGCGAGTACATCCGCAACCGCAAGGCCCCGGTCTGGTTCGACCACTGGAACACGCGCCAGGGCTCAACGTGGAACGACGCCGCGCGCCAGCGCGCCGAGGCGGTTCTGCGCGGCGAGTACCGCATGGGCAAGGAAGTGTACAAACCCGAGGGGCGCGTCGACTGGAGCTACAACCCCGAGTGCTACCGCGGCGGCCCGCTCGAGACCTGCGAGTACAACGCGATCCTCAACCGCTTCGTCCACTTCAACGACCTGTACGCCGGTTACGTCAGCACCCGCGACGAGCGCTATGCCCAGAAAATGGTTGCCGACATGGTGGCCTGGGCGCAGGATTGCCCCCGGCTCATGCTGCGCGACGGCAACTCGCCGTACCACTACGCCTGGGAAACGCTCAACACCGCCGCGCGCCTGCTGCAGTTCTGGGCGCACCCGATCGCCGTCACCCAGTCCAGCCCCGCCTGGACCGACGAGGCGGTCGTCACGGTCTGGAAATCGCTGCACGAACAGGCTGAACACCTGGTCCGCAACCCGAGCATCGTGGTGGGCAACAACTGGGTCATATCGGAGATGACCGGAGTGCTGTACACGGCCCTCATGAACCCCGAGTTCCAGCGGTCGACGTTCTGGCGCACGGTTGCGGCGCAGCGCCTGACCGACGAACTGCAGCGCCAGGTTTACCCTGATGGTGTGCAGTGGGAACTGGCGGCCGGGTACATGATCGGTGTCACCGAATCGTTCGTCGCCGCGCTGGAATTGGCGACGCTCAACGGCCAGCAGGACCTGTTTCCCAAGGACTACCTGGCGACGGTCGAACGCATGGTCAACTTTCTGTGCTACAACTCCATGCCCAACCGCGTGCTGGTGGGGCCGAACGACTCCGGCAACCACCCGCTGCCGGTCGGCCTGCTCAAGGACGCCGTGAAGCTGTTCCCGGAGCGCAAGGACTTCCTATGGTTCGCCACGGCGGGCGCCGAGGGGCAGACACCGCCGCCCGACTCGGTCGCCTTCCCGTACGCCGGCCAGTACATGATGCGTACCGGCTGGGATCCGGCCAACTCGCTGTACCTGATGCTGGACGCCGGGACCTGGGGCGCCAGCCACCAGCACGAGGACAAGCTCGCGTTCACCCTCTACGGCTACGGCAAGGAACTGATCCGCGAGGCCGGCAGCCACATGTACGACACCTCGCCGGAGCGTAAGTACGTGCTCTCGACGCGGGCGCACAATACCATCCGCGTCGACGGCCAGGACCAACGCCGCGCGTTCGTCCCGGGCACGTGGACCCTGCCCAAGCCGTACCAGCCGCTCACGAACCTGTGGCTGACCACGCCGCAGTTCGACCTGGTGGAAGGTACGTACGAGGACGGCTACGGTGACCGCAAGACCAACATTGCGGTGAAGCACACGCGTCGGGTCTTTTTCGTCAAGCCGCAGTACTGGATCGTGACCGACGTGCTGGCGCCGGTGGACAGCACCGCGCACAGTTACGAGAGCCTGTTCCACCTCAATGCGGAGGACGCGACGGCGGACGGGCTGCAGGTGGCGACCCGTGAGCCGACCGCGAACATCCAGCTCCTGGCCGTGCCGTTCGATGGCTTGACGGTCCAGCTCGTCAAGGGTCAGACTGAGCCGGAACTGCAGGGCTGGGTGGACCGCAACTTCACCACACTCAAGCCTTGCCCGACGGCGGCGTACCGCTGGCAGGGCACGGGACCGCAGCGCATGACGCTGGTGCTGTACCCGTTGCGCCAGGGTGAGACCTGCCCGGTCACGGCCGTGCGCAGCCTGCCGGTCACCGACAGCCAGGGCCAACCGGTCGCCGCCAGTTGCTGCGAGATCGTTTTCGCGGACGGCGCGCGACACCTCTACTGCTCGCGGGACGCCAGCGCCGGTGAGGTGCGATTCGCGGACTTCTCGACGGACGCCCCGGCGGCGTTGGTGATGCTTGACCGGGACGGCAAGCTCGACAAAGCCTGTGTTGGTGAAGGAAAGGCCCTGTATTGCCGCGGCCAGAAGGTGCCAAGAGATTAGGGCGTCCCATGAGCCTTGTGCACTAACCTGGCTTATTTACGAGGCGTGCGGCTTCATGAATAAGTCAGGCCAGGGCCTTCGTCGTTCAGGCCCGCTTGTCCGGCAGCAACGCTTTGATCTGGGCGGCCAAGGGCGGGAAGTCGAGGGTCACAATGTCCCAGAGGATGTTGTGGTCCACGGTGTCGTAGCCGTGGATCAAGCGGTGCCGTGTGCCGATGATCAGACGCCACGGGATGTCCGGATGTGCTGCCTGCCAAGGCTCCGAAACACGGGCGGCTGCCTCTCCTACGATCTCTACGAGCTTCACCAGCGCCAGGTAGAAGACGCGGTCGGACGCGAGGTCCGGCTTGGACCGATCCCGGGCGAGAGCCATTGCCTCTTCGACATGGTCGAGCATCTGCCGGATGCTGATGCTGTCATCATGCCGCGACATACTGCACCTGCGCTTCCCTCAGCACGTCGTCCCGGAAGTACTTGCTTAGGCATCCAGGCGTGTTCAGGTCAACCTTGCGACCCAGAATGGCCGAGAGCTCGTCCTGCATCCGGATGAAGTCCAGACCCACGTGCACTCCGGGTTCGAACTCGACCAGTACGTCAACGTCGCTGTCCGGTCGGAAGTCGTCACGCAGGATGGAGCCGAACAGCGCCAGGCGGCGGATGCCGTTCTCGCGGCAGAACGCAGCGATCCGGTCCTGCGGTATCTCGATGCCGTGCCGAGTCATGTTCGTTCCTGTTTGACGGGGACCATCCTCGCTTGCGCACGTGCTCCGACCACTCTAGGCGCCAGCCCCGGTCAACCGTCGACCTTATCTCCACCCGCGACTGACGCATTACCGGCGCGAATGCCGTTCGGGCCCGCCCAGCCTACTCCGGCCGGTACTCGCGCGACCACTCCGGGTCGCAACCCCGGCGCAGGAAGCATTCCCAGCGCTGACGGTAGGCGTCCGGCAGCCCGACCCGCGCCAGGTCGGTGATGACCGTCTCGACGTCGTACGCGACGAAGTGGAACTCCAGCACCCCGTCGATCTCGAGCGCGTAGCCGGCGCGCGGGTCGCCGTTCCGGGGCTGCCCGACCGGCGGCAGGCAGACCAGGCGGCGCCCGTCCACCACGCGCGAGATCAGGCGGTGCGAGTGCCCACAGTAGACCGTGCCGCCCGGAATGCACCGGAAGTATTCCGCGAGCAAACGGTCGGGCATGGCGGGATGCAGGTAGTAGGGCGCGTCCGTTTTGTGAATGAGCCGCACGGTTTCGCCGCAGGACACGGTGTTCAGCTCCAGCGGCAGCGCCGCGAGGTAGCCCGCGTGTGCCTCGCTCAACTGGCAGCGCGACCAGGCGTCCCAGTCGCCGGCCGGCGCGGCCGCCGCTTCGTGCGCCGGTTGGCGCAGAATGGCCAGGTCGTGGTTTCCCGCAATGGCGCAGGGCGAGAGGCTCATCAGCAGGTGCACGCACTCGGCCGGGTACGGCCCGCAGCCAATGACGTCACCGAGGAACACGACCTCGTCCACATGCCCTGCCGCCTCGAGGACCGCCTCGAACGCCGGCAGGTTGGCATGTATATCGGCGATGAAAAGTCGAGTCATGGTCTCAGGATCCCGGGGCGCGTGTTCCGGCTTCGCTCAGAAGCTTCCGCCTTCGTCCTGGCACTTCGGCGTGACAAGACGCCGTGGCGAGCGGGCGTCAAGGGGGCCTGAACACCCGGCTGTATGCGCCTCGGACTCACGCATCTGCATACTTGGCAACGGTTAAGCCCGCGAGGACGCGGGCGCTCCAGGGTTACCCCTCAATGCTCCACTCACTCACTTCCCCCCGCTCAGTCACTCACACACTCACACCCCGTCGGTTGCGTGTGGATCACGTCCGCTATCCGCGGCGTCGCTCGAAGTCCGTCCTGAGCCAGGCCAGGCTGCGGCGGATGCCGTCCGGTGAGACGCGGTCCGGGTTCAGTTCCAGGCACATGCCGTGTGCATAGCGGATCTCCTGCAGCGCGTCGAGGAGGCTGCGGAAGTCGACGCGGCCGGTGCCGATCTCCATGTGGTCGAACTCCGCCACGTCATGCATGTGCAGATGGACCAGGGCGTCGCCGATGTGCCGCACCGTGTCACCGATCGAACCGAACGGTTCCAGGTATTTGCCGTCCTTGATGATATACATGTGCCCAACGTCCAGCGTCACGCCGACGTGCGCGAGGCGCCAGGCGCGGACCATCTCGAAACTCCACAGGACTTCGAGGCCGATCCTCAGCCCCAGGCTGCCGGCGCGCGCATTGACCGTGCCCATGGCCTCGGCCCAGCGTTCCACAGACCCAGATCCGGCGGCCGGCAAATCGGCGTGCACGGTGACGACTTTGGCGCCGATATCCCCGGCAAAGGCCAGCACGGGGTCGAGTTGCCGGACGCCGTCATCCAGCGACGCGTCCGTCAGGTTGATCGCGAACGGCGCGTGCACCTCGCACATCGCAAAGCCGGCGAGCAGGTTGCGGACTTCGCGGCGCCGCGCTGCGCTGCACGTGGTCGGTTCAATGCCTTCCCACGCGCCCGATGCGCCCGGGCTGGCGTGCACGCCGACACCGTCGAACCCGGCGTTCCGGCACCACTCGATCTGCTCCGGCACCGCCAGGATATCGCCGATACGCCAGACCATGTTGCAGACGTTCCACATGTCAGGGTTGCTCCGCAATCACGACACCTCGGCTGTAGCGCCGGCCGTGCAGGCCGGTCTCTGACCCTCTTGCAGCGGGGGCCAGCGATGATCTGTTCGTCCTACGGCTCACGCGGTGCGGACGGCCTTTTTTTCGACCTGTGCAAGCAGCGGATTGAGCCCCGCCACCATCTGACAGTACCGCGGGCGGCCCTCCGCCCGCTTCACGGCCCGCACCTAGCACAAGACTCGGATAGCGGGCGGAGGGCCGCCCGCGGTGCTGTCGGTCAGGCAAGGCGGTCTGGGCTGGCACCGCGACCTACCCGGCGTTACCCTGCTTGCACAGGTCGCTTTTTTTCGGCAGACTTGATCAGGCGCCGCAGGTAGGTGACGGACTTCTTGATGTCGGCCGCCTGCTGCGGGCCGCTGATCTCGCGCTCGATGGTTACGTCGCCGGCGTAGCCGAGTTGGTGCAGGCCGGCAATGACCTTGGGGAAATCGACCTTGCCTTCGCCAATGGCGACCTGGCGCCCGAGTTCGCGGCCGTTGGTCGGGTAGAATCCGTCCTTGGCGTGCAGGCCGCGCACGTGCTTGCCGAACACGTCCAGCGAGTCGGTCGCATTGCCCTTGCCGTACAGGACCAGGTTTGCGGTGTCCAGATTCACGCCCAGGTTGTCCAGGCCGCTGTCCTCGATGACGCGCAGCAGCACGACGGGCGTTTCCTGGCCGGTCTCGAACCAGAAGCCCAGCCCCAACTGCTTGCAGTGCTTGCCGACCTCGACGATGGCGGCCAGCGTCGGGGCGTAGAGCGCATCCTTCGGGTTTTCGGGGATGAACCCGCAGTGCGTGATGATGGCCGGCGCGCCGCACCAGGCGGCGAAGTCCGCGCCCTGCTTCAGTTCCTTCACGCGCTGCTCGCGGAACTCCGCGGGCACGAGTCCGAGCGTTTGCGGACCGTCGATGAAATTCCAGACCGCCGGGCCGGTGTACCCGGCCCACACGGCCGAGATCCGCACCCCGACCGCCGCGGCGTCCGCCTTGGCCTTTTGCGCGTTTTCGCACGTCCAGTAGGCCGTGCTCCAGTTGCAGTACTGCGTGTTTGTGACGCCGTACTCGGCAATGACCGTGAACGGATTGCTGCCGTCCTTGCGCGGCGACGAGAGAACTCCGACTTCCATGGTGCGGTGCTCCTTTGGCCTCTTTGCCGGTTTTGGTGACGTCCCGGACCGTGTCCGGAAGCCCCGTCGGCCAGGGCGTGAACCGGGCTCAAGTATACGCGTTCCGGAAGCGGGTTGCAAGGGTACATTTTCGCGGCCTTTTCGCATTGCTTTCGCGGCATCTCGCGTTACCTTATCAAGAATGGGTTTCCGGGAGGGTTTCTGGTATTTTTAGACGGATCACGGAAGCAGCCGCCGCAAGCGGCGGGCGGATAAGGAATTGAGGAACGTAACGCATAGGTTCCGAGCACGCTACGGGCGCATTTCCTGTCTTTCCTTCATTTTCCCTCCTGTGCCGTTGCCGTCCGGTTGTGGGGTGGCCGTTTCGGCCGTCGTGCTCGGGTGATGTTCGTGCCGTCCGTGGCGGTCGTGGGGACAGCTGCGGAGCTTGACCGGTTATCAGCAGGGAGTCGGGTGACGTATGGATGAAGAAACCGAGGCTGTGAAGCCGCCCGAGGGTGAAGCCCCGACAATCAGGGACAACGGCGGCTACAACGAGAGTACCATCACGGTGCTGGAGGGGCTGGAGGCGGTACGCCTCCGCCCCAGTATGTACATCGGCGACACCGGCGAGCGCGGCGTGCATCACCTGGTCTACGAGGTGGTGGACAACAGCATCGATGAAGCGCTGGCCGGGTACTGCAAGATCATTGCGGTTGCCATCCACGTCGACGGCAGCATCACGGTCACCGACGATGGGCGCGGCATTCCGGTCGGCATGCACGAGACCGAGAACATGCCCGCCGTCGAAGTGGCGCTGACCAAGTTGCACGCGGGCGGCAAGTTCAACCACTCGGCCTACAAGGTGTCGGGCGGTCTGCATGGCGTCGGCGTTTCGTGCGTGAACGCGCTCAGCGAGTGGTTCGAGGTCGAGGTCAAACGCGACGGCGGCGTGCACCACATGCGCTTCGAGCGCGGGACGACCGTTACCGCCCTGAAGCGCGTGGCCAACGCCAGCCATACGGGCACCTCGGTCACCTTCAAGCCGGACACGCAGATCTTCAGCACCGTCGAGTTCAAGTGGGAAATCCTGGCCAGCCGCCTGCGCGAACTGGCGTTTCTGAACGCCGGCGTCACCATCTCGCTGAAGGACGAACGCGTCACGGAAGGCGACCGTGCCGAGGTCTTCCACTACGAGGGCGGCCTCCGGCAGTTCGTCGAGCACCTGAATCAGGGCAAGCAGCCGTTGTCGGCCGTGATCTACCTGCGCGAGGCGCGCGAGGCGTTCGAAGCCGAAGTGGCGATGCAGTATAACGACAGCTTCAACGAGACCATCTTCAGCTACGCCAACAACATCAACACGATCGAGGGCGGCACGCACCTGTCCGGGTTCCAGGCGGCCCTGACGCGAACCATCAACAGCTACATCAAAGCACTCCCGGCGTTCAAGAATGAGGAACCCGTCTCCGGTAGCGACGTTCGCGAGGGCCTGGTCGCGATCATCAGCGTCAAGGTGCGGGACCCGCAGTTCGAGGGCCAGACCAAGACCAAGCTCGGCAACGGCGAGGTCCGCGGCCTGGTCGAGTCCATTCTGAATGACGGGCTGGCCGTCTACTTCGAGGAGCACCCGCAGGAAGCCCGGCAGGTGGCCGAGAAGACGCTGCTGGCGTCGCGGGCGCGCGAGGCAGCCCGGAAAGCGCGCGAATTGACCCGGCGCAAGACCGCCTTGGACGGTTCCAGCCTGCCCGGCAAGTTGGCGGACTGTTCGGAGCGCAACCCGGCGTTGGCGGAGGTGTACATCGTCGAGGGCGATTCCGCCGGCGGTTCGGCCAAGCAGGGGCGCAACAGCCAGTTCCAGGCGGTGTTGCCCATCCGCGGCAAGCTGCTCAACGTCGAGAAGGCCCGGCTCGACAAGATCCTGAACAACCTGGAGATCCGGGCCCTGATCACCGCCATCGGCTGCGGCGTTGGCGCGGACGAGTTCGAGATCACCAAAGCCCGGTACCACCGCATCGTGATCATGACCGATGCCGACGTGGACGGCTCGCACATCCGCACGCTGCTGCTGACCTTTTTCTACCGGCAGATGAAACCGTTGATCGAGGCCGGGTACATCTACATTGCCAAACCGCCGCTGTTCAAGGTCCGTCGGCGCAAGCGCGAGGAGTACGTCGAGAGCGAGGAGAAGCTCGACAACCTGCTGCTCGAACTGGCCATGGAAGATGTGGAGGTCTGGCGGCTCAGCGACGGCCAGGTTCCGGCCGTCAAACTCAACTCCATCATCGCCATCATCCGCGAGACCTTGCGTCTGGCTTCGGGACTGGCCCGGCATGGTATTTCGCCGGAGAGCTACTTGGAGAAGAAGCACCCGGAACTGGGCACCTTCCCGGTGGCGCTGGTGAGCGTCCGCGAGCCGGACGGCACCACGTCGGAGACCTTTGTCTACAGCGATGACGAGGAGGCGGCGGTCATTGCGGCTGCCGAGGCGCGTCTGGCGCCGCTGACCCCGGAAGCGCCGCCCGCCGCCCCCGCCCCCGCGGATGCCCCGACCCCCGATGCGGCGTCTCAGCCGGCGGCGGACGCGGGCGTGGCGCCGACCGATGCGACGAGTGCGCCCGTCGAAGCGCTGGTTCCCGAGGCCAAAGTCCAGCACCCGGGCATTGACGTGCATCCCATTTACGAAGCGACGGCGTTCAAGGAGATCGAGCAGCGGCTGGCGGAGCACGAACTGACCATCGCGCACCTCTACCACGGCGACGCGCCGTTCCTCGAGCTGCGGCACAAGGAGCAACGGGTGCAAGTCACGAGTCTGATGGAGATGTACGATGAGATCCGGGCCAGCGGCCGCCAGGGCCTCCATATCCAGCGCTACAAAGGCTTGGGTGAAATGAACCCGGACCAGCTCTGGGAAACCACCATGGACCCGGAACGGCGCAAGATGCTTCGGGTCAGCATGGAAGACGCTTTCGAGGCGGAGCGCATGTTCACGCTGCTGATGGGCGACGATGTCCTGCCGCGCCGCGAATACATCGAGAAGTACGCGTCCACGGTCAAGGACCTGGACATCTGAGCCGCCGGCACTGCGCCGGCTGGACGGCAAGGAGTTCTGATTGCTGATTTGTGATCGCTGATTTTGGATTTTGCGGGGCAGAGCGCTGCGACTTCTACGGCAGCGGCGGTCGGGATCATCGGCCGGGGCCTGCGTGGGTGGCGCGAGATCGGGCCGGCTCGCTCGCCCTCCGAAAATCAGCACTCGAAAATCTGAAATCTAATATGGGCATGGTTCACGGTTCGGCGGTTCAAGGTTGTCAAGGCTATCGGATGTAAGCGTAGATTCGACCAACCTTGAACCCCTGAACGGTGAACCTTTGAACCATGCCCTAAAATGCGAGCCAAGGAAATACCGTTGCGATGAGTGACGACGCCACCAAACAGCAAGCCATCACGCAGAATGATATTCCGGCGAATATCGAAGAGATCATGCACAGCGCGTACCTGCAGTACTCGCTGAGCGTCAATGTCGGCCGCGCCATTCCGGACGTGCGCGACGGGCTGAAGCCGGGCAACCGCCGTATCCTGTTCGCCATGAACCGGCTCGGGCTGACCAAGGGTCACGCCTACACCAAGTGCGCGAAAGTCGTCGGTGAAGTCATCGGTAACTTCCATCCGCACGGCGATCAGGCGGTGTACGACACGCTGGTGCGCATGGCCCAGCCGTTCTCCATGCGCAACGTGCTGGTCGACGGCCAGGGCAACTTCGGCAGCATCGACGGCGACGCGCCGGCCGCCTACCGGTACACCGAGTGTCGCCTGGAGCGGCTCGCTGAAGAACTGCTGACCGACATCGACCGCGACACGGTCGACATGCGGCGGACGTTCGACGAGCAGACCCTCGAACCGGTCGTGCTCCCGGCCCGCTTCCCCAACCTCCTGGTCAACGGCAGCACCGGCATCGGCGTCGGCATGGCGACGAACATCCCGCCGCACAACCTCGGCGAGGTCATCGACGCCACCGTCATGCTCATCGACAAGCCGACCGCGACGGTGCCGGAACTGATGCAGGTCATGCCGGGCCCGGATTTCCCGACCGGCGGCGTCATCACCGGTGTGCAGTCGATCGTGGAGCTGTACGAGACCGGCCATGGCACGATCCGCATGCGCGGCAAGGCGCAGATCGAGGAAGTGGACGGCAAGGAACGCATCATTATCACCGAGATCCCGTACGCGCTGAACAAAGAATCCCTGGTCACCCGGATCGCGGAACTCGTCAACGAGAAGCGCTTGACCGGGATCAGCGGGCTGAACGACGAGTCGAGCAGCCGCACGGGCATCCGCATCGTCGTCGACCTCAAGCGCGGTGCGATTGGCGAGGTGGTGCTCAACCAACTCTACCGCAACACGATGCTGCAGACCAGTTTTGGGGCGCATTTTCTGGTCGTGGACCGGAACCGGCCGCGCGTGCTGAACCTGCGGCAGCTGCTGCAGGCGTACATCGATCACCGGCTCGAGGTGGTGACGCGCCGCACTGAGTTTGAATTGGCCAAGGCCGAAGAGCGGGCCCACATCGTGCAGGGCCTGCTCATTGCCGTGAACAACGTCGACGAGGTGGTGCGCATCATCCGCTCCGCCCGGACGAAAGAAGACGCGGCCCGGGCGCTGATGGCGCGGTTCGGGCTCAGCCAGGCCCAGTGCGCGGCGATCCTCGAAATGCGTCTGCACCAGTTGACCGGTCTGGCCATCGAGGAGCTCCAGGCCGAGTTCGACGAGCTGACGAAGAAAATCGCGTACTTCAAGGAACTGCTCGCCAACCGCAAGATGCGGATGGACGTGGTCAAGGCTGAACTGATCGAGATCCGGCAGAAGTACGCCGACCCCCGGCGCACCGAGATCCACCCGGCCGAGCGCGAGTTGGACATCGAAGACCTCATCGCGCAGGCGGTGTGGATCATCACGGTCTCGGCCAGCGGCTACATCAAGCGCGTGCCCGAGGCGACCTACGAGACCCAGAACCGCGGCGGCGTCGGCGTGGTGGGCATGGAGACCAAGGAAGAGGACTTCGTCGAGCACATTCTGACCGCCTACACGCACGACTATCTATTGTTTTTCACGAACAAGGGCCTGATGCACTGGCTGAAGGTCTACGAGATCCCCGAGGCCGGGCGCACTTCGGCCGGCCGCGCGCTGGTCAACCTCATCGGCCTGGAGGAGGGCGAGCGCGTCCGGGCCATGATTCCGGTCCCGGAGGTGGACGTTTCCGACCAGTACATCGTCATGGCCACCAAGAACGCGGTGGTCAAGAAGACGCCGTTGCGCGCTTTCCGGCACCTGCGGCGGCGCGGCATTCGTGCCATCGTTCTGGACGAGGGAGACGACCTGATCGACGCCAAGCTGACCGATGGCAGCCGCCAGGTGCTGCTCTCCTCCGAGGCCGGCCGGGCCTGCCGCTTCAGCGAGGCCGAGGTCCGTCGCATGAGCCGCGTCACCCGCGGCGTGCGCGGGATGGAACTGCGCGACGAGAAGGGCAAACTCACCACGCAGATCGTCTCGATGACCGTGGTCGACCCGCAAGCCGACCTGCTGGTCATCACCACGCGTGGCATGGGCAAGCGCACGCGCATCGGCACGGGCATTGCCGAGCAGGACAAGGACATCGGCGGCGGTTACCGCCTGACACGGCGCGGCAGCAAGGGCGTCATCAGCATCCGGCTGCGCGGGGAAGACAAGGTCGTCGCCGCAGTGCAGATCGAGAGTGAGAAGCAGGAACTGATCATCACGTCGGTCAACGGCCAGATGGTCCGCATCCGTGCCAGCGACATCCGGACCGTGGGGCGCAGTTCGCTGGGTGTCCGCGTCATGCGTCTGCGCGAGACCGACGAGATCAGCGGCGTGTCCGTGGTCGAGGAAATGGAGAAGAAGCCCGCGGAAGAGCCGAGGATCGAAGCCGCTCTGATCCAGCCCTTGCCGCCCCCCGACGACGATGATCTCGACGAGGATTTCCCGGACGAGGATGCCGACGCCGACGATGTTGTGGACGACGAGGTCGACGACGAACTCGAGGACGACGAGGTCGACGACGAACTCTGATGAAGAGGTTTCGGGTTTCAGTGTTCAGGTGTCAGGGAAGGCCAGAGTGCCTCGGGATCCGGCCGCTTCCGGCTGAAACCTGAAACCCGACACCTGAAAGTGATTCCACTCCCCCCGCACGGCGGGTTTTCTGCAAGGGGCTTACATTCTATGGAACTCGGCATTGTCGGCCTGCCGCAGGCGGGTAAGAAGACGGTCTTCGAACTGCTCACCGGTGTTGCGGCAGATAAGGCCCCGACCCGAAAGGGGCTGGCCATCGGCACGGCGGCGGTGCGCGACCCGCGCATCGATACGCTCTCCGGCATGTATAACCCCAAGCGCACCAAGTACGCGGAGTTCCAGATTGTGCTGCTTCCGGACATGGTGCCGGGCGCCGAGCGCAGCTCGGACTGGCTGGAGACCGTGAGGCGAGTCGACGCGTTGGTCGAGGTGGTGCGTGCCTTTCCGGCCCCGCACGTCCCGCACCTGAAAGGTACGGTCGACCCGGCCCGCGACGCGCAGATCCTGTCGACCGAGTTCGGGTTTGCGGATTTCGCCATGGTTGAGACGCGCCTGGAGCGTTTGGCCAAGGAGAGCATCAAGGGCAAGGCGGTCAACGACCTGCCTGAGCGCGAGAAGGAGCTGCTGGAGCGCTGCCGCACGCACTTGGAGGCCGAGAAGCCGCTGTCCCGCCTCGAGATGACCGCCGAAGAGGAGAAGCTCATCCGCAGCCTGCAGTTCCTGACGCGCAAGCCGACGCTGGTGGTGCTGAACGCGGGCGAGGACCTGGCGGCCGCCAAGGCGGAGTTTGCCGCCGTGCAGGGCCGGCTGGAGGCCGAGGGCATCAGTGTGGCGCTGCTGAGCGCCGCCATCGAGCGCGAGCTGGCGGAACTGCCGGCCGAGGAACGCCAGGCGTTCATGGCTGACTTGGGTATCGCGGAGCCCGCCTCGCACCGGCTCTCCCGCGCCGCGTACGAGTCGCTGGGCCTGATCAGTTTCTTCACGGTCGGACCGGATGAGGTCAGGGCCTGGCCGGTGCGGCGCGGCGCCAAGGCGCCTGAGGCCGCCGGCAAGATCCACACGGACATCGAGCGCGGGTTCATCCGCGCCGAGACGGTCGCCGGCGCCGACCTGCTGCGCGCGGGTTCGGAACGCCAGGCCAAGGCGGACAACCTGTACGCGCTGAACGGCAAGGATTACGTGGTCCGGGACGGCGACGTCATCGAGTTCCGGTTCAACGTGTAGGCCGAGCCGGCGCCGCGTGCGACGCGGCCACTACACTCATGAGGGCCGTTCACGATCGGCTGTAGTGTCGGCCTTGCAGGCCGATCCCGGCTTCTCTGCAACCAACACCAGAGACTCCCGCGGGGCTGAAACGATCCGAGCGATCGGGAAAGGGAAAGACACATCATGAAGACGCAAATTCGGCTCGGGGTGGTGGGGTGCGGCGGGCGCGGCAGGGGGCTGTTCAACCTGGCGGTGAAGAACTTCAAGGACGTGATTCCCGCCGCCGTCTGCGACCTGAACCCCAGCATGTATGCCAGCCTGGTCACCGAGCACTCCGGCGTGCAGACCTATACGGACTTCGAACGCATGCTGGCCGAGGCGAACCTGGACGCGCTGTTCGTCGAGACGCCGGCGACGGTGCATGCGACCTTCTGTGCCATGGCACTGCGCAAGAACGTTTTCGTCATGGGCGACGTGCCCGCCGTGGACAGCACGGCTGAGGCGCAGATGCTGTGGGACGCGCAGCAGGCGAGCCAGGCGTTCTACATGCTGGGGGCGAATCCGAACATGTGGGCGTTTGTCGAGACGGCCGTCGACCTGCGCGCCAAGGGGTTGCTGGGCGACCCGTACTACGTCGAAGCGGAGTACATCCACGACGTGCAGAGCCTGTTCGCCAGCACGCCCTGGCGCGAGACGTACGAGTCGATCCGGTACTGCACGCACTCACTCGGCCCGGTGATGCGCCTGGTCGACGAGGATCTCGAATGGGTCACCTGCTTCGATACCGGCAGTCACGTGAACCGGAAAACGGGCCAGCACGACGCCATGAGCGCCCTGTTCAAGACCCGTTCCGGTGTCGTCGTGCGGCTGTTGACCAGCTTCGTGAACCACTATCCCGGCTGCAACCACCACTACCGTTTCTTCACGACCAAGGGCTATTTCGAGCGGACCCCGGGTTACAACGGGGCGCAGAAGAACCTGTTTCGCTCGACCGACCTGTACCTCGACAAGCGTTTCGTCGAGTTGCCCATCGACACGGTGCGCCCCGAATACGGCGCCGCGGCGGCCAGCGCCGGGCATGGCGGCGCGGACTACGTGCTGATCGACCGCTTCCTGGGCGCCATCCGCGCCGGCAAGCCGGCGCCCATCGGGGTGCGCGAGGCGCTGCGCATGAGCCTGCCCGGGGTCTTTGCCGCGGAGTCCGCCCGCCGTGACGGCGAACGGCTCCGGATCGTCTACCCGTGGACAGCCGCGGAGTAGGCCGAGGCCGAAGTCCAGCGTCCGACACCGAGGCAAGCCCGCTGGCACGCGTTGCGGCGTGGCGGTCGGCGGCGCCTCAGTCTGCGGTCTCCGCACTCCCGAGGCGGTCCATGACCCGACGGCAGGTTTCCCCTGAAAAACCGCGGCTGGCGAGGAAGCGGTAGACCTTGGCCAGCGCCAGGCGGTCGCCGGGTTGGCCGCGGATCGACCGCCACTTCCGGCGCCCCGCTTCGAGTGCGTTGTTCAACTCGGCCTCGGCGTCGTTGCCCCCCTCCACCTCGGCCAGCGCCTGGGTGATCACATCGCCGTCAACCCCGCGTCGACGCAGTTCCATCGCGACACGCGTGCGCCCGAGCGCTCGCGAACCGGCGGTGCGCTGTTCGCAGTATGCCTTGGCATACTCCAGATCGTCTACCAGGCGTACGCCGGCAAGGCCGTCCAGCACCTCGCCAACGACCTGCAGCGCGTAACCGCGCGCCACCAGCTTACGGCGCAGTTCCTCGCGACTGTGGGCGCGCTGGGAGAGCAGGCGCAGCGCCGTCTCCCGGCAACGTTCGGGGGTTCTGCGGTCCGGCGTACCGGAATTCTGGCTCATCGGGGTCCCTCCGCGGCCGCCCCTGCAGGTACAGAGGCGGCACGCCCGAGTATACACCCGCGGCGGTGTGGCCGCCACGCCAGCCCCGGAGCAATCAGGGCTGTTTCAAGATTCGTGACCGTCGCGTGCAGCGAGTACCCCCGGCGTGTCCCC
>Ga0156402_1051_pt1 | contig 40933 bp, 29 predicted proteins | sample RifOxyA3_FD_108045 | JGI IMG/M metagenome (GOLD analysis project Ga0156402, IMG submission 108045) | Lentisphaerae bacterium RIFOXYA12_64_32 | reverse complement strand
CCTGAAACCTGAACACTGAAACCTGAAACCGGCGCTTGCAGGGATTCTGCAAGCGCCTCGGAGTGGCATAGCAGCCGTGCCTGAACTGCCTGAACCAACGCCGGCCCCTGCGCTCGGGCACGCGGAACCCGTGGCGCCGTTGGCATGCTGCGGACTCCGCCACGCGCTGCTGCTGGCCGGCGTGCTCCTCGGCCTGGGGTTCCTGTTCGCCATGGTCGAGATCCAGATCGAGGGCCCGGCCGGCTGGGCCGCCAAGCTGCCCACCTGGCGCATCGAGAATCACCCCCTGCTCAACTGGTTCTGGGGCGGCAAGCCTCTCACCGGCTACCACCTCTGGGTGTTCCTGTTCATGGCGGCCGTCTTCCACCTCCCCCTCGCGCTGGTGGGTACGTTCAGCCTCAAGCTGGAGGCGCGCATCATCGGCAGCGTCATGGTGTTCTGGATCCTCGAGGATTTTCTCTGGTTCATCCTGAACCCGGCCTACGGCCTGGCTCGGTTCAGACCCGACTCGGTGCCCTGGCACAAACAATGGGTCCTTGGCATACCGACCGACTACCTGGTCTTCTTCGTCGCCGGATGCCTGCTGATCGGGGTGTCGTTCCGAAGAGCCAAGGCGCAGACACCGTAGGGGGCGGGGGTCGGGATCTTCGAGGTCATCGACATCATCGACACCGGGAGCCTTTGCATCGGAGGTCCTCCATGAAAATCCTTCTCCTCCACGCATCTGCGGGTGCCGGGCACAAGCGCGCTGCCGAGGCGGTCGGCAAGGCGTTTTCCACCGCGCCGGGTGGCGCCTGTGAGGTCACGGTCCGCGACATCCTGGACTTCACGCCCGCGCTGTTCCGGCGCGTGTACGCCCGCGGCTACCTCGACCTGGTGCGCCGCGCGCCCGAGCTGTGGGGCTACATGTACGCGCAGTCGGACAAGAAGTCGCAGGCGCCGTGGCGCAAGAAAGTCCGGTCGATCTTCAACAAGGTCAACACACCGTCGTTCCTCAAGTTTGTCCGTGAACAGGCCCCCGACGCGATCGTGTGCACGCACTTCATGCCGCTCGAGCTCCTCTCGACGGCACGAAAGTGCGGCACGCTCGATCTTCCGCTGTACTGCGTGGTCACGGATTTCGCCGTGCACGCGCTGTGGATCGTCGACGACGTCAGCGCCTACTACGTCGCCACAGAAGAGGCTCGCCGGCACCTGCTCCGCAACGGTCAGGCGCCGGACCGCGTCACGGTCACCGGTATCCCCATCGACCCGGTCTTCGCCACACGCCTGCCCCAGGCCACGGCCCGGAAGCAACTCGGGCTCGACCCGAAACTGCCCGCCGTGCTCCTGCTCAGCGGCGGCTTCGGCGTCGGCCCGACCGTGGACCTGATCCGATCCTTCAAGGACTCCACGTGCAAGTGCCAGCTGGTGGTCATTGCCGGCGCCAACGCGAAAATGAAGGAGGAAGCCGAGGCGGTCGCACAAACCATGACGCAGCCCGTGAAGGTCTGCGGCTTCGTCAACAACATGCACGAGTTCATGGACGCCATTGACGTGGTCATTACCAAACCGGGCGGGTTGACCAGTTCCGAAGTCCTGGCCAAAGGCAAGCCGGCCATCCTCATCGACCCGATCCCCGGCCAGGAACAGCGGAATTGCGAGTACATGCTCGAAGCCGGGACCGCGCTGCGGCTCTACGACGTCCACGACGCGCCGTACAAGGTTGAACTGCTCCTCGCCGACCAGACCCGGCTCGACGATATGCGCCGGCGCGCGGAGCAGACAGGAAAACCCAACGCCGCCCGCGACATCGTGCAGGATATCCTGCGGCGTACGGCGGCGCAGTAGTGCAACGTCGGGCCCGGTGTGCGCGCGACGGAGAAGGGTGAAACCGCCGCAGGGCAGTGTTCGGGTTTCAGTGTTCGGGTTTCGGCAAAGAGCGTTATGCGCGGCGGCGGATGGATGCCTCGCACCTTCGGGCTGACACCTGAAACCCGAAACCTGAAACCTTACCGAAGTCATGGGCACCGCTCCACCGTCAGAGCCGGAAAGGACGGCCAGATGAGATTCTCACGACTCGCCGCAGCGGCCGCGACAGGTCTGCTGGTTCTGTACGCTCTGTCCGCACCGGCAGCGCCTTCGGACGCGGCCCTGCAGGACCTGCGCTCGCCGGTCGCCACGGTTCGGGCCAGCGCCGCGGCGGCGCTGGGCCGTGCCGGCGATCGCGCCGCCGCGCCGGCACTGCTCGCGGCCCTCGCGGACTCCGATGCCGGAGTGCGCGCCCAGGCGGCCAGGGCACTGGGTGTCCTGCGCGCTGCCGAGGCTGTCCCTGCCCTGTCCGCGGCACTGCGTGACCGCGATGTGAACACACGCTTCTACGCCGCCTACGCCTTGGGCGAGATAAAGGATGTCACGGCTGCCAAGGCCCTTCTCGGCGCATTCGGCGACCCGGAATACAACGTCAGAGACCAGGCGGCCTGGGCGCTGCGCGAACTCAACGATCCCGCCACGGCGCCGTTGCTGATTGCGCGCCTGAAGGCCCCGGATGCCGATGTCCCGAAAATCGCCTGGATCCTGCAACGGCTCGGTGCCGCGCAGGTGCTTCCCCACCTCGCCGAACTGCGACGTGACGCCGATCCGCGGGTGCGTTGCAAGGCGGTGCAGGTGCTCGTCGAACTGCGGGACCCGGCGGTTGTGAGCGACCTGCTCGCCGCCTTGCAGGACGCCGAGCCCGCGGTGCGCCTGTGCGCGTGCCAGGGCCTGAGTAGCCTGGCAGACGAAACGCACTTGCCCGCACTCCGGGAACAAGCCGCCCGCGAGCAGGACGCCGGAGTCCGGACCGCGTTGCAGGAACTGGTGCGCAAGCTGTCTCGCCCCGAAGAGCTCGCCGCCTGGTGGAGCTTCGACGACGGCAGTGCGAAGACCGCAACCGATGTGACGGAGCACGGCAACAACGGTGAGATCAAAGGCTGCACACCGGTGCCCGGCCGCGTCGGAGGTGCGCTGAGTTTCACCAAGGGCGGCTACGTCGAACTCGGCAAGCCCGCGGCGCTGTCTCTGGCCAGCCGCCCCTTCACACTCGCCGCCTGGGCCAAGTCCGAGAGCCGAAACGGCGTGATCGTCGCCCGCGGCGGTGCGGCTTGCGGTTTCGCGCTCTACGTCAAGGACGGCGTGCCGAAGTTCGGCCTGAAACGCGGCGACGACAGTGCGGTGGCGATCGCCGCCGGAATGCAGGACGTGGTCGGCCGGTGGGTGTACCTGACCGCCGTGGTCAAGTCGGACACCATCGAGTTGTACGTCGACGGCAAACTCGACGCCAAAGCGAAGACCACCGGTTGCATGACCGGCGATCCCGGACAGGGCATGGAAATCGGCTTCGACGCCGGCAACTCCGCCGTGGAAATCACCGACGCGTTCGAGGGCATCATCGACGAAGTTAAAGTGTTCAACGTGGCACTGACACCGGAACAGATCGCGAAACGGCCGGCGGACCGTGGCGCGGGACCTCTGGGACCGCAGTAGGGTGCCTCGGTTCGTCTCGAACCGAGGTTCTCGGCCGGGGACCGGCCGGCGCACCCTGCTTCGGCGCGGGACGCGCCGAGCCACTGTGACCGGACTTCCGCTGGGCTGGTTTCACCCGTACAGGTCAAAGTCAAGGGATGCATGACAGACTCAAGCTGCCACAATCCGAACCCCCGGAGGTCGAGATGAGCCGAATCAGGATACCACGCCGCGCAAGCGCGAAGTGTGTGCTGCTGCTCGCCGCACTCGCCCTGCCCCTCCTCAACAGCGTTGGCCAGGACGCGGCCGCGCCCAGCGCCAGTGTTGCCGGACTCGCGCGCGGGGTCGTGCAGGCAAGCGGGGTTTCGGGCGGCATGTGCTCAGTCATCGGCCGCGCGGATACCGACCTCGCCGTCGAAATCGCACGGCAGGGCCAGTTCGTCGTGCAGTGCCTCGGCGCGGACGCGGCGGCGGTCGGCGAGATGCGCCGCGTCATCCGTGCCGCCGGCCGGTACGGCACGGTCAGCGCCGACCGCCTGCGGAACGGGCATCTCCCATACACCGACAACCTGCTCAACCTGATCGTCGTCGACTCCTGCCCCGGCGTCTTCGCCCAGGGCGCGGCGCCTGCCGAAGTCCTGCGCGCCCTCGCCCCGCTCGGGACAGCCTTCTTCAATGCCGCGAACACAGACGCTGCCACCGCCCTGGCCGCCAGCCTGCGCACCGCCGGGTTTGCGGACGTCGCACCCATCACCGACGCCAGCACCTGGCTGCGCGCCCGCAAGCCCTGGCCGCAGGACATCGACGAGTGGACGCACTACCTCCACGGCGCGGACGGCAACCCGGTCGCGCAGGACCGCGTCGTCGGACCGCCCGCGCGCTACCAGTGGGTCGCCGGCCCCGAGTGGCTGCGCAGTCACGAGACCGACTCCAGCGTCGCAACGCTCGTTACTGCGCGCGGCAGGCTGTTCAGCATCGTGGACGAAGCGCCGATCAGCTTGGTCGGGCAGCACAACCTGCCGGACAAGTGGTTCGTCGAGGCGCGCGACGCGTTCAACGGTGTCCTGCTCTGGCAGGTGCCCATCCGGCGCTGGGGCTGGCGCGAATGGAAGGAGTCCTGGTTCCTGCCCCGCCCGGGCGATATCCCCCTGAACATCCAGAAGCGGCTGGTCGCGGTCGGGGACCGCGTCTACGTCACGCTCGGGTACCAGGCGCCGGTTTCCATGCTCGACGCGGCCAGCGGCGCCATCCTCAAGACTTACCCTGAGACCGAACGCTGCAACGAAATCCTCTGCCACAACGGCACCCTCATCCTCTCCGTGCTTGACGGCAAGCAGGCGCGCGTGATGGCTGTCGAGGCCGCGTCTGGAAAACCGCTTTGGACCTCAGACCGGATCTACCGCGGCAGCACGGTCGACTACATCCGGTGGAAGGAAATGAACGGTGAGATCAAGCCGCCGGTGCTGGACCCGGCGCTGAACCTGGCCACGGACGGCAAGACCGTTGCGTTCATCGACGGCCCGGACATCGTCGCGCTGGACTTCAAGACCGGCACCGAAACGTGGCGCGTCCCCTTCCCCGGCGATGCGGCCGACCTGACCAGCGGCGGCGTCAAGTCCGAGGGCAACCTGTGGGTTGGGACCTTGATCGTCACGGACGGGGTCGTGGTTCACGCCAGTCCGCAGAAGCTGGCCGCGCTGGCCGCCGACACCGGCACGCTCCTGTGGTCGCAGCCGAAGAAGTACATCGGCCACCTCTGGTACGAGTGGAAGGACGTCTTCGTCATCAACGGCCTGGTCTGGACCTGGGACGACCAGATCGAGCGCGCAACCTTTGAGGTCAGCAAGACCGAGAAGCAAGGCACGTTGTATCCGCGGAGCGCCAAGGGCTATGACCTGCGGACCGGCGAGATGAAGAAGGAGATGCCGCTCGGCGAAATCTTCCGCGCCAATCACCACCACCGCTGCTACCGCAACAAGGCGACGCTCCGGTACATCCTGGCCAGCCGCCGCGGCTCGGAGTTCGTCGACCTCGAGCAGGGCAAGCACACCGTGGACAACTGGGTCCGGGGCACCTGCCACGTGGGCATGATGCCCGCCAACGGACTGCAGTATGCGCCGCCGCACCCGTGCGTCTGCTACCTGGACGAAAAGCTCAACGGCATGAACGCCCTGGCGCCAGGCCGCGCCGCGCCAGACGCGCCGGGCCTGCCGGACGGCGACCACCCCGTCGAGAAAGGCCCCGCGTTCGGGCAGGCAGATGCCCCCGCACCGACCGCCGCGGACTGGCCCGCGTACCGTCACGACTCGCTGCGGTCCGGCGCCGCGACAACCCAAGTCCCCGATGACGCCAAGCCGCTGTGGACCACGCCGCTCGGGGCACGCGTGTCGCCGCCGGTCGTTGTGGGCGACCGACTGTTCGCCGCACTCGTCGACCAGCACCACGTCGTGTGCCTCAGCACCCGTGATGGCGCCAAGCAGTGGGAGTTCGCGGCCGGCGCGCGGGTCGATTCGCCGCCGACCAGCCACAACGGCATGGTCCTGTTCGGGTCCGCCGACGGTTGGGTCTACTGCCTGCGCGTCGCCGACGGCGCACTGGCATGGCGCTTCCGCGCCGCACCGGACGAACGGCTGATCGGCGCCTTTGGCCAACTGGAATCGGCCTGGCCCGTGCACGGCAGCGTGCTGGTGCAAAACGACACCGTCTACGCCGCCGCTGGCCGCACCTCCATGCTCGATGGCGGCATCTTCGTCTTCGGCCTCGATCCGGCAACCGGGCAACCGCGGTGCCAGACCCGACTCAACGGCCCGCACTACACCGTGGACAACATCCAGGAGAACTTCCGCCTGCCCATGGGTTCGCTACCCGACATCATGATGGGCGACGGCACCGCCGTCTACATGCGCAACCTCGCGTTCGACGCGCAACTGCAACCGCGCACAGGCCGCCCCGCGCTCCGCGCCGCCAGCGGATTCCTCGACGACAGCTACTTCAAACGCACGCCGTGGACCTTCAACTCCGGCCGGAACTACGCCCGCATCATCGTCAATGACGATGCGCGCTTCTACGGCACGCGTATGTTCGACAGCCTGCGCGGCCTGGACCCGACCGTGTTCTTCACCCCGGGCGACAAGGGCTACCTCCTGTTCGCCAAGACCGTGCAGGGCAACAAGGACGTCTGGTCGACGCGCCTGCCGGTCCGTGTCCGCGCCATGGTCCTCACCCCCGGACGCCTGCTCATCGCCGGCCCGCCCGACGTCGTCGACCCGGCCGACCCGCTCGGCGCCTTCGAAGGCCGCAACGGCGGCCTGCTCTACGTCGTCGATACGGCCTCCGGCAAGACCCTGAGCGAGGTGCAGTTGCCCTCCCCGCCCGTGTTCAACGGCGCCGCGGCCGCCAACGCCCAGCTCTTCCTCGCCGACGAAGCCGGCAGCATCACCAGTTTCGGGACACGGTAACGGCTCTTCCCCCGCCCACGCACCCGGACGGGCGGGCGGCGCCGGCGACGACCTTGACGGCCGAGGCGCACCCTCTGGAGTCCGGCGGCGAGTCCATCCGTCGTGGCGAAGCGACACGACACCTCAACGCCTGCCGCCTTCTCAGCCCTGAAAGGGCGCGATATACCAGCCCAAGGCAAAGCGAAGCGACGCCCTGGGGATGCGATGGGAATGAGACTGAGCCCTGCAAGGGCGTGACAAGACCTCGTCCCCGTATAGCCCCCCCGGCTGCCCCGACTCACGATGCTGTTTTCAGCCAATACCCTGCCAGCGCGGCACCTATGTCATCTCCGTCGCAGCCATCCGATGCCATGAACCTGAGGTAGTCGACGATCGCATCCCGTTCCTGCTGCTCGAAAAGCGAGAACCGGCGCACAGCCCTCTGATGCCGGTGCAGCGCAGTTGCCCGCCCATCGTCGTCCATCGGCAGCGGAAACTGGGCAGGTGGAGAACCGGATTGGCGGAGGCGCTGTGTCTTGGATGGGACCAGGCCATGCGTGAGATGAAAGACCGGGTTGGCGTTGGAGTCCGTACCCATGAGATTGGCAATAAGGTAGGAGGGCCGGCAGGTAGTAGCGGTAGGCTTCGGCACTGAGGTAGCAGAACGATGACCACCGCTCGGAAAGGAATTCCGCTCCGAGTTCCGTCCAAGCTTTTCCCGCGAGTTCCTCTTGGATCCCTTGCTCGCCTGCCGCATCACCCGTGGAAGGACCGAGCAAGCTCTGGAGTTGGGGTGGTTCCAGGTTCGGGAAAGCCGCCAGTATCTCTTGCCTGACTTGGTCAACCATATGTTCGTCGCGTGCCCTGCCCCGCCACCGTCATCCGCCCGGTGACGCGGTCCGTGCCATCCTCCTCAGGGGGGTGTTGGTATGCTTGGAGCAACGGCGTGTTTCAGCAATTTCTCGTAAAGAGCGACCGGCGACTTCACCACAAACCCCTTCACGTGCCCGTCTGCAAAGAGAACATTCGCGAAGTTTGTGTGGTTGTCGAAATAGTCATAGGCGACGACGACTGCTCCGGCGCGGGTGTGAGGTCCGTTGATGGTGCTGCCATGGGGTCAGTCCAGACCATATTGCCTGCGTGCCGCAGGCGTAAGCTGTACCACACTGCCGTCGGTGAGTAACGCGAACCGGTCGGAGTCGACGGCTTTGGGCTCAGACGCAAGCACCTCCACTTTGCCGCCAATGCTCTGGCCGCCCTGGTAGTTGTAGCGCAGCCCCGGCATCTCAGGCACATCTCGGAGATTACTGCCGGCCGCCGCGGCATCGAGCGAGTCCGGGTACCGGCCAGCATTCTTCTGCGCAGCCTGCCAGAGTGCCAGCCCCAACCGCTGCAGCCGCTCGTAGCGCTCACGCACAAGCCGGGCTTCTCCGCCATTTCTGGCATGGCTGTTCCGTAGCCGATAGGTGACACCGTTCGGTTCCCATGCTCCGGGAGTGAGCAACTCCCGGGCCGCCGAAATCATGGTCAGCACAACGTTGAACAGCATCCCCCAAAGCAGCAGCAGACCCAGTGCACGCCTGAAGGTGATCTTGGGCAAGTCGACGATCTCCCTCAGCACGCGATTCCATAGCAGGGCAACACAGGCGGCACATAGCAGGAAGCACACGAGGAAGAACGAAATGGTGGAAAGCCGCATAGAGGCGATTTCGGTCAGGCGCACGACCGGCATGCCGGCTTGCGCCTGAGACGTGAGAGTCAACAGGGCTGCACCGACACCGTAGGCACATGTTCGAGCGAACGGGTGCTTCCGGGCGCGATATTCGCGTCCGGCACTCACCCAGTCACCCTCGGCCTTTTCGGTCCATTCGCGTGTTCCGGGTTTCATGGAGGACGATCCCTTCCCCCTGAACTTTCTCCGCTCACCGGGTTCTGCATAAGTTAGCTTACTGGCGCTGAGTATCTACTCGTCCGCCTGCGACCTTGTGCCCCATGTGTTCAACGCGGTTGCGTTCCGGGCTGTGCGGCTTGATCCGGCGGCGTTGCGGTGGGGTGCAGGGCGCCCAGGTTCAGGGAATAGAGCACGATCGCGTGGTCAACCCGCCAGTCACGCTTGCCGGTCGGCCCGTCAACCCGGATCTCCTTGCCGTGATGTCCGGCCGTGATCCTGGGCGGGACGGAGGGTATCATGTCGTCCCCGTTGATGTAGCGGTCGTGCGATTTGGCCTTGAAGATCGTTTCGGTCTTGAACCCGACCCGCGGCTCACCGAATGTGACCTCTTCGTCAAAGGCGAACCGGGTGGCCGCCAGGGTTGCCATGGCCCCGCCGAGGCTGTGGCCGGTGACAATGAAACGCCGTGTCTCCGGCGATTCGGACTTGAGCCGGTCCAGGTCCTTAACGATGTCCGGCCAGACCCTGTCCAGTTCACGGAGGAAGCCCTGGTGCACTTCGGCGGTCTCGAGTTTGACGGGGACGAATGCTAAATCCGCCAGGATGTCGTTCGCATCGTTCGGTTCGGTTCCTCGGAAGGTCAGGATCACGCGTTCCGGCCCGACGGCGAGGAAACCCAGCGCCCCGTTCTTGTCGTAGACCCGGCACTCGGGGGCACCCATCGAGGTCATGATCTTGCGAATGCCTTTTTCGTCAAAGTACGCGGTGTGGCTCATGTTCGCCAGGACCCAGGCCGGGTTGCTCCGCCAGGCATCCTCGAAATCAACCGGCTGCTGAGTGGCGCCGTGGACAAAGGGGGTGACTCGTTGAGGAAACATCAAGGCTTCAAGCGAATCAGGCGCAGGTTCACCGGCGGATGACGGCGTGCTGATGGTGCAAGCCGAGAGCCAGCAGACGGAGAGGACGACCGCGTGCGCAAAGATGTGGAAACGTGTTCTTGAACCATTCGAGTCCATCGGCAGCCCTTTCCACGGCTGACGGGATTGCTGCTGCGACATCAGTAGCAATATAGGACCTCAGGCCAAGAACTCCCCGGCTTGCGATTCTCTTGGATACGGCCTAATGGCGACTATGCGCGCAGACATTGGGACGCCAGAACAGGACACACACCAACAAGCCCAACGGGAAGAGCGAGACCACAGACGGCCTGGCCCTTGGTCTTGCCTAGGCGGTGATGTCGAGGAGGGTGCCAACCATTTCGTCGTACGTCAGGTACAACTTGGCGTTGGCAGTGTAGAGGTTCTTGGCGGAGAGGGAGTTCACCGTCTCGCGGACATAGTCTGTCAGTTCGTTGGTTTCATAGGCAGTGGCACGTGTGCCACCGGGCCGCTCAGAGAATGAGACCTGCCGCGCGTGGAAGCCGGGAGTCAGCGCATTGGCAATGTTGTGGGTGGAAACCGCGGCGCTGTAAGCCGCAGCCTGCATGCCGGACATGGCTATGCTGCCGATTTCCATGGATGAGGCCTCGCGTTTCCGCCTCAATACTTTTGGTCGCCTGCAGAGCGAGGAATTGTCCACCGCAGACGCGATGCTACAACGATAGTACTGCGTTCCTCGACAGAAGTCAAGCTTGCCAACCCCCCAAGGGTAATGCGTCAGCGCCCCCCGGGCGGCAGACCGCCCGATCATATCAAGTTGTTACTCCTGTGTTTCCGTCTGAGTACCGCCTTTCAGGCGGAAGTGGCAGCGACGCTTCAGCGAGCGGGCGCACGGCGTTGCCATCCGCACACAGTGTCGACACGCCGGAACACGCGCCACAACGCGAACAACCCTTCCACGAGTAACATGGGAGTGGTGGGTGGAACGACTGCGTGCTGGCCCATGCGTGAGACCCCCGTGGCCTTGTGCCACGGGTGAATCGAGTTCGTCCGCCAAACGTACGCGTCCCCCTCTCTTCCCTTTCCCCCGTCCGGCGCCGCCGGACGGGGGAAAGGGAAGAGAGGGGGACGAGGTGCGGTGTAGTAGCCAATGAACCCGTTCACCTGCCACACAAGGTGGCAGGTGGCTATGCTGGCGAATCCGTTCCCACTCGCGACTCCCAAACCGGCATAGCCGGAACCAAGACGAACGTCGAAGTCAGGAGGCACCTCCTCCCCCCGACACCCGACACCCGACACCAGGCCGGCGTGGTTGCTAACGTCACAAAGTCGACCAGAAAACGCGAGTTTGGAGTCGTGGGGTACCATGTTACTCGCCGGCCAAGGGACTGGCCGGGCCACGGGTGCCGAGTGGTGCGGGCAGCCCGTTGCCCGCAAGCTCAGAACACGCCGAACCGGCAAGTAACTCGCGAGACATGACCGGGCCGTCTGCGGCCCCGGGGGGCGCTGACGCATTCCCCCAAGGTCACACCGAATGCCCCCCAGTCACACAGCGGCGCTTGACTGACCCACTCGGGAAACGTTTCGGTCGCTTCCTATTGGTGCGGCGTGGATTGGGAAGCGGCTTGCGGTTGTTCCGGGTACGCCCGGCACAGCGGGTCCCCGATGACAATGTCCTGCCATCCGACCAGTGCGGAGGCGGCGTAGAGGCTGTCGGCCAGCGTCCAGCCGCGGGTGTAGCGCTCGAACATGATGCTGGGCGATGCGATGGCCTGGAGCAGCGGCTCGTCGGTGTAGCCCTTGGCGCCAGTGACGCCTTGGGCGATCAGGTCGGCCATCAGCGATTGCCCGCCCCGGGTGGGCAGGAAGGTGCGGCCACTGGTCGAAACGGCGGTTTCGGCAATCGCGCCGGGGGCGAAACCGAGCGCATGGTAGGCGGCGGCATCGTAATGTTTGTCGTTGCTGCCCCATGACACATAGCCCATGACGTCACTGAGCCCGCCGAGGAACAGATCGGTCGCCTCGACGCGGCATGGGATCCGGCACACTCCGAGGAGGTCGCCGGCGAGTTGCATGTCGGAGTTGTATTCTCCGTAGCGGCTCTCCCGTGTGATGGCGATCGGCGTCGTGGCGTCCTGCTCAGGTGAACGGATGGAATAGGGTTGCTTCGTCTTGTCGGTGAAGCCGTAGCCTGGGCAGATGTCGAGCAGGATCGTCCCGGTCGGCGCCTTGCCGGCGTCGCGGACGCCGCGCGCTGCCAACGATCGGGTGGTCAGGGCCATCGCATCGGCGGCGGTGTAGCCATCGAGGCGGGTGACCAGGTAACCTCCGAACACGGCATGGCTGAACGGCGCCTGGCTGTTCCAGAACCGGTTGGCCCAGGCTTGGCCGCGGAACGCTGGGCCGTAGTTCCGATCGCTGATGTCGACCCGGACTGCGCCTGGGGTGCTCTCGTAGTCGAGGGCGGCCAGGACACTGTCGAGGGCCAGGCGTCCCGACGGGCCGATCCCCTGCGGCACGCCGGCGAGGCGAATCGGAATGCCCTTGGTGAGCACGATGTAGTCGATCTGCGGATGGCTGGCCAGGTACGCGCGCAACGGGGATTCGATGGCCTTGAGATAGTCGGCGTAAGCGATGGTCTCCTTGCCCGCCGCGCTGGCGGAATCAGCACAGGTGACGTCGACAATCTGGCGGACACCACACCGTCGCGAGTAATCGTCGACGATGGTGCGAGAGACCTCGCTGCCGAGGTTGCGCACGACGACCACCCGGTCCGCGTCGCTGGAGTCGCAGGTCGCAGTGGCCGCGCCAAACGCGCACAGGAGGATAAGAATCAGGAGATGGCGGAGCATGTCGGATTTCCTTCAGCCTGTCGAACCACGCCCATCGTTCACTTCCGGCGTTTCTGACGTCGGACAACCCGGTGCAGCATGGGGGGGGCAATCCATGTCGCGCGTTGACAATATGAGCCCGGCCCTGGGGTACGGCAAGACGCGCGTGGCCTGCGGTGGCACCCAGAATGGCCTGAAGCTGAGGGGCCGAGACTGCCCACGCCACGTCCCGACGCATGACAGCACGTGTGCGGATGGCAACGCCGCGCGCCCGCGCGCTGAAGCGTCGCTGCCACTTCCGCCCGAAGGGGTCTGTCGATTTAACCCGCGCAACACCAAACCAGCCCGCGAGGACGCGGGCTCTTTGCGTCACTAAATCGACAGACCCTGAAGGGCGGAACTCTGACGGAAGCACGGAGCAAGAGCCTGATATGACCGGGCCGGCGCCGCCCGGGAGCTGCTAACGCCTTCCGCCCCACCCTGCATTCCGCCTCGACTTCGGGAACGGCTGGGATTATTGTTGACGTGAAGATCGCCCCGTGGTTGCCCCAGCCCGCGGGTTACGGCGAACCCGCGTTCCAGGGCTCCCCGCCAGACACCGGCCGATTTCTTCACGGGGCTCGGGCAATTGCGACGGGGATTACGATGAACGATTCCGGGAGCAGGAGCTGTCACATGCAAGGCTACGTGATTCGTGAAATGCGAGCGGGCGACCGGCTCGAGGTCGCGGAACTGGTCTGTCTATCGACGAACTACTGGTACCAGGCGCACGGGCACGGCGCGATTTTCGCCGGCGGTCCGGACACGACGACGCTGTTTTTCGACGTCTATCACGCGCTGCCCGGCAGCGGCGGGATCGTCGCCGAGGACGCGCGGACCGGACGCCTCATCGGGTCCTGTTTCCGCCACGACCGCCCCACGCACGTGTCACTGGGCATCATGAACGTTCACCCGAACCATTTCGGCCGCGGCGTGGCGCGCGTACTGCTGAATACGATCATCGGCTTTGCCGAGCAGCGCGGCAAGCCGGTGCGCCTGGTCTCCAGCGCCATGAACCTGGACTCGTTCTCGCTCTACACCCGGGCCGGGTTCGTCCCGCGCTGCGCCTTCCAGGACATGCTCCTCACCGTCCCGCACGACGGCCTTTCGGTCACGCTTGCGGAGTCCGCACGGGTCCGGACCGCGTGCCTGGCCGACGCGGATGCCATCGCCGCCCTGGAACTGGCTGTGAGCCACATCCAGCGTCCCGGCGACTACCGGCACTTCATCACCAATCCTGACGGCATCTGGCACGTGTCCGTGCTGCCCGGCGCCGGTGGCGGCTTGGACGGTGTCCTGGTCTCCTGCCAGCACCCGGGCTGCACGATGATCGGCCCGGGGGTCATGCGGAATGCCGGCGTCGCGGCGCCGCTGCTGCTGGCTGAGCTGAACCATCAGCGCGGCCGGACACCCGTCTTTCTGCTGCCCGTCGGCGAAGGCGACCTGGTCCGGCAGGCCTACGCCTGGGGCGCCAGGAACTGCGAGATGCACTTCTGCCAGGTCCGCGGCGCCTTCACCCCGTTCGCCGGGGTCTGCATGCCGACGTTTATGCCGGAATCGGGCTGAGGACGCGCCCTGCACCCCGGACGAGTTGATGGGAGATGAAGACCCTGTCGGATGAAGTTCTGCGGGAACTGTGGCGCGTCAAGGACGAGAACGCCAAGCGGTTCAACTACGACCTGAGCGCCCTGTTCGACGATCTGCGGCGGCGGGAAACACGCCGCAAATCACGCCGAACCACCGGCGGCAAGCCTGCCAGTCGGTCCCGCCTGTCGGTGCCACGGTCCTGATACGGTCCCCCGGCCGGTGCACCCGGAACCCGCGCCATTGGCAATCGAATCGTCCAGCCGCCATGCCAAGCCATCCGGGGCTCTTTCGTCAACTCCGTACGCTTGGGGGACAGGCGATGACGCTTGGGGGACCAGACCTCACCTTATGTTGCGCGCAACATAAGGTGAGGTCTGGGGGACAGGTGCCTCGATGATGTCTGTCACTTGTCGCAGGAGTCAGTTCGGCGATCATTTGCCGTATCTTGGTTTGATTCAGGAAACCGAGGACGAGACGGTGACGGAATGCCTGCCTGATACAAACTCCACCGATACCGAACGGCGCACCGCCGCCAAACAGATCGGCAATGAGGTAGCTCCAATCTCCGTGGATGAGGGGGTGGTAGACCAAGCCGAGGGACGCAAGACCGAGCAGAGCGCAACCGACACCGAACACAGCGAGCGGTAGGCATGATCGTGTCGGATGTTCGCATTGCTTGAGCAGCCATCCGCAGTACTTCTGCTTGAGCCACCTGCGTATCCTGTAGGCAACCCAAGCAGCGACGAGGGCGCCCAGGAGCAGGAAGGAGCAGACCCCAACCAGGAACGTCAGGAAGTCCACATCGTATGGGTTGTCCTCGTTGATGAAACTGCCCTGGCTCAGCGGTGCAAAGGCTTGCGTTGTCCCGGCGGTCGCTGTACGGTAGGGGTATGGCGTCACCCGCAGGAAGGTGAGTATGGCAAGCGTCAAGACAGCATCTTCGTCTCCATGCAAGACACGCCCGCGCGTCGGACCGGAACTCGTTTTCGAAGTCACGCAAGACGCAGACGGCGGGTATGTAGCCGAGTGCCTCACCGAGAACATTTTCACCCAAGGCGACACGTGGCCCGAATTGCGTGTCAACGTGACTGAGGCCGTGGGAGCCCAGTTTTTCGACCGCCCCAAGCCGAGAGCCATCCGGCTGCACCTTGTCAGGGACGAGGTCCTGATCCCGGCATGAAACTCCCCCGCAACCTCAGCGGGCGCCAACTCATCGCCGTTCTGTGTGGCGAGTGGGGATATCGCGTCCTCCACCAAGAAGGCAGCCACGTTGTCATGGAGACTGGAATCCCCACCAAGCACCGAGTCACCGTTCCCGATCACCGGGTGTTAAGGGTCGGAACGCTGAATGCCATTGTTCGCGCCGTGGCCGCGCACAAGGGCGTGTCGCGCGACGACATCCTGACGTCGGCGTGACTCCCAGTCAAGCCACTGCGCAGTAACCCCGTTGAGAACAAAGGCTCATGTCACGCCGCCCAGTGACGAAATTCACGGCTACAGTCCACGAGTGCCGGCCAGCGCAAGTAGCGGCGTGCCGGCATCAGGACGGCAGAGCTACCGGTGATCAAGAGGGACGGGCAAGAGGGACCGGCTGACGCTGAGCGTACCCCAGATCCGATGCCCTACCCGGAAGGAGAGGTGTAATCTCATGGTATTGCTATCGCACACAACGGCCCGGCCCCGACGCCCCACCCGATCCCCGGTCGTCAGGCTCGCGGCCACCGGCATGACGGCATTCTGCCTTCTGGCCGGCTGCGTTTACGCGCAGGCCCCGGTTGCGGAGAACGCACAGGAGAACACGGCCATGAAACCACCCGCGACGGAAACCTTCAAGCCTAGGCTCGTACGCGCCGTTCTGCCCGCGGACCGATTCCGGCCCGGCGGCACCTTGCCCGTCTCGCTGGTGTTCGCCAACGATGGTGCGCCGGCGGCGGAGAGCTACCACGTCTTCGTGCACCTCGAGACCGAGCGCGACTGCAAGACCGCGTTCGCCAATTCCGACCACGAACCAACCGTTCCGACCACGCTGTGGAAGACCGGGCAGGAAATCGAGGACGGCCCCTGCATGGTCAGCATTCCGGCCGGGGCGAAGCCCGGTCCGTGCTGGGTCCACATCGGCGTGTACGTCTGGGAACCGCAGCACATCCGGTTCTGCGACGAGTACGTGCGCCAGGTCGAGATTGACCCAGCCGCACCGGACGCCAAGCCACAGTTCGAGCCGCTCGCCGTCGCGGAACTCGCGCGGCGCTACCAGGCACTCGAGGCGCGGCTTGCGGACTCCGCAACCCTCGACAGCCCGAGCCTCAGTCTGCGCGTGGCCAAAGACGGTTCGGCGTTCGCGCTGCTCGACAAAGCGAGCGGCGTGACCTGGCACTCGAACCCTGGCACGACCGGGCTCGGCAGTGCCGACGTTCAAACCGCCGAGAAGAAGGCCCATCTCCTGTTCAACACCGGGACCGTGGAAACCAGCGCCGACACAATCCGCGTCCGCTACCGCGACACGGCGGACTCCGCACTGGAAATCACCGTCTTGTTCCGGCTCCTGCCCGACGGCAAGACCATCGACTTCAGCTATGAGACCGCGGCAGGCATCGAGTGCCAGGGCATCCGGTTCCCCGAGGATGGGTTCTGGGTCACCGACGCTGAGCAAGGCGCCGTGCTTGTCCCGATCCGGGAAGGCGTGCTGATCCCGGCGGACAGCGGCGTGGTCTTCCGCCGCGCCTTCGACACCTACGGCTACGAGAGTTGCCACATGGCCATGATCGGACTGTTGAAGCAGGGCTCGGCCGCGCTCCTGTCGTGGAGTGATCCGTACGTGACGATCGACATCAAGAGCACCTGGGCCGCCGGCCAGGCCATCCCCGGTCGGCAGCTCCTGGCGCCAACGGTCGCACTGCGCAAGTCGGCGCGGTCGTTCCAGATCCGGCTCCTCGGCAAAGGCGATGCGGTCACGGTCGCGCAGGCTTACCGCGAGGTCGCCACGCAGCGCGGCCTGGTCCAGACCTGGGACGAAAAGGTGAAGCGCAACCCGTTGGCCGAGAATCTGATCGGCGCCTCGAACGTCAAGCTCTGGACCTGCTTCATCCGCAACGTCGACGCGGACGGCACCGTCAAGGGCGAGACCATGAACTGGACGTTCGACGAGGCGGCTGCCGTGGCCGAGCACCTGCGCAACGACCTGCAGATGGAACGTGTCCTGTTCATTCTCGGCGGCTGGATCCACCGCGGCTACGACAGCCAGCACCCGGACATCCTCCCGACCGCGCCCGAGTGCGGCGGCGATGCGAAGTTCGCAGAAGCCATGCAGCGGATCGCCGCAACCGGTTACCTCCCCGGGCTGCACGACAACTACCAGGATATCTACCGCGACGCGCCGTCGTGGGACGAGAAGCTGATCATGAAGGACGCGAAGGGCAACCTGGTCAAGGGCGGCAAGTGGGCGGGCGGCCAGGCGTGGCTCACCTGCTCGAAGACGGCCGTGGACCTGGCGAAGCGCCCGCAGAACCTGCCGGCGGTGCGCTCCCTGTCCGGTCCGTGCGCCTACTTCATCGACACCACGTACGCCGTCGGGCTGCAGGAGTGTTTCGACCCGGCGCACCCGCTGACACGCGCCGACGACATGAAGTACAAGTGCGACATTTCGGACTACGCCCGCGACACGCTGGGCCTGTTCGGGAGCGAGTGCGGCCGCGAATGGGCCGTGCCGCACGCCGACTTCTTCGAGGGTCTGACCGGCGTCTCCGGCCGCTACTACCACAACGAGGCCATGCCCGAGTGCCTCGGCGCCACGGTCATCCCGCTGTTCGAAATGGTCTACCGCGACTGCATCGCCATGTACGGCAAGTACGGCTACAGCCCGGAGTCCGCAGCCAGCTACGTCCTGCACCACATCAGCATCGGCCGGCCGTTGCACTACCACAGCATGGGCACGCACCTGTACTGGCAGAAAGCGGAGGAGAAGCCGCTGCCGCTCACGCCGTCGATCGCCGCAGTCGAACCGGCCGGCGAGGACGCCGTCAACATCACCTACGCCTGGCAGGTCACCGGTCCGGTCGAGAAGGACTGGCGCGTGTTCGTGCACTTCGTCGACCCCGGCGCGACCAGCAAGATCCTCTTCCAAGACGACCACGTGCCCGAGCCGGCCATGACGACTTGGCAACCGGGCGTCGTCTGCATCGGCCCGAGGACAGTCCAGATCCCAAAGGGCAAGACGGGGGCGTTCGAGGTCCGCATCGGCATGTGGGACCCGCAGGCCGGCAACCGCGCGCGGTTGGCCGCACCCGACGGCGGGGGACGCAGTTACCGGCTTGGACTGCTCGCCGTCGACAAGAACGGGCCCAAACTGCTGCCCGTCCCGGAATCACCGGACGGGGCCGGCCAGGACTGCTTCGTGCAGGCGGACGGCGGCTGGGCCGAGGGCCTGAACCTGACCGACCGGTTCCTGAAGAACACGCACGAAGTTCTCAGCCCGCTGCACGAACTGACCGCACGCGTGCTGCTGACCAAGCTGGAGTTCCTGACCCCCGACCGGCGCGCGCGCCGCACCACGTTCGGGGACAAGGCGGTGGCAACCGTGAACGACCGCACCGAGAGCCTGACCGTCCGCCGCGGCGATGGCACCGAAGTGGTGTTGCCGCCGCGCGGGTTCCTCGTCGAGACGCCCGAGTTCGTGGCGTTCCACGCCCAGACCTGGGGCAGTGTGAAGTACGAGCAACCCGCGTTGTTCACCTTGCGCAGCCTGGACGGCCAACCACTGGCGACGTCAAAGCGCATCCGCGTCTTCCACGCCTTCGGGCCCGCCCGCTGCGACGTCAACGGCCGTATGGTCGAGGTGAAACGGGAGATGGTCGTAGAGTGAGCTGAGACGCGGCAACCGGACACGCTCAAACGGTTTCACGCTCCGGAGAAGTCCAGGGTCGATGGTTCATGGTTGGTGGTCCTTGCACCGCAATTAGATGTGGAGCATTCCCGCGACGTCACCGGCGCCCCGGATGGAGGCGGTTGATGGATACGCCCGGCGAGAGCGAAGCAAGGAATTCCGCGCAGGGCAGGCAGAGAACCTCATCGCGCAGAAGACGTTCGCGCCCGCGGTAGACCAGGAAGGCGGCCGCCTCCGGGTAGTCCTCCCTGAAACTCCGCAACCCGCGGAAGTCCCGTTGGGCCAGGGACGAGCTATTCTTCACCTCGATGGCCGCGAATACGTCCTCGCCATACACAATGAAATCCACTTCGTTGCCCGCCTTCGTGCGCCAGTGATACAGGGCATTGGCCAGGCCGGTGTAGTCAGCCCAGGCCCGTAGGTGCTCTGCCACCAGCGTCTCCAAGCATAGACCATCCAGTTCCGCGTGTGTGTCCAACGGGCCTTTCGGCCTGGACATGCGGAAAACGCCGGCGTCGAACAAGTAGAACTTGGCGTGACTGACCAGCAACCGCTTCGCCCGTTTGCTGAAGATGGGGACTGAGAACGCCAGCATCATGTCCTCCAGCATCTGCGTGTAGCTGTTCACCGTGCGCCGGTCGATGGCGCACTCGCGGGCGACTTCGGAGGCGTTCATGAACGCGCCTTGCGAGAAACTGGCCACTTCGAGATACCTGGAGAAAGCGCCGAGATTCCGTAGCAATCCCTCCAGAAGCAACTCCTCGCGCAGGTAGGTGCCGACGTAGGCGGCAAGGGCGTCGGCAGGGGATGGGGAACTGACCACGACGGGCAGTAGGCCGAACTGCAAGGCTGCCTCGAGGTTGAACTGCTCCTGCATCTCACCAGCGGTGAGCGGGTGCAGGTGCCGAAGCGCGGCGCGCCCCGCCAATAGGTCAACGCCAGCACGTTTGAGTTTCCGCGCGCTCGAACCGGTGATGGCGAAACGGATGTGGCGGTATTCTTCCATCAACTGGTGCACAACGGACAGGAGTTCCGGCACCTTCTGAACTTCGTCGATGACAAAGGTGTCCGTCCCCGTGAGGTTCCCCATAACGATCTCCCGAAGTCGGTCGGGGCGGGCGGACAACGTCATCTGAGTGGCCACGGAGAGCAGATCGACCACGCAGGCTTTGGGGTATTGCGTCTTCAGCCAGGTCGTCTTGCCGGTGCCGCGCGGCCCGAAGAGGAAGAAGCTGCCCGGCGGCGGAGATGGTTGCCTTTTGAACATCTTCACGTCCAAATCTCCTTCTGATTTGTACAATATGATGTCCAGCAGGGTTCGTCAAACCCAAGAACTATGCGTCTGTCGGGGATAGGATGTCGGGGACAGACCTGTGTCGTCCTGCCACGTCGTCGGCTTGGCGGCGGTCGAACGCCTGCCCGTGCCAGAGGCGGTCGCCCGCTGCAACGCCTTCTACCTGGGGCTGTTCCCGTCAAGTGACGCCGACGGTCTCGGTCTCTCGGTCACGACCTCGGCAGAAATCACGAGTGCCTCACAAAGCGCGGACAGGAGCGACAGTTGCCCAACCTTGGCCAGCACGATCAGCGGGGATGCATTCACGACCGCTTCTCAGCCACCGTCAAACTCTTTGCGAAGTTCCTCGGGGGTCTGCTGGAAAGGCGAAACACAGAAGCGGTTAAGGGCCGCCAGGAACTCCTGCCGGCTGACCCCGGCGAGTTCCGCGGCCTTGTTGCCACCGGGAGTGCCAGGCTCATAGTTCCGCGTTCAGGGCCTGTCGATTTAACCGATACGGTACCAAGGCAGCCCGCGAGGACGCCGGCTCCTTTTTCCACTAAATCGACACGCCCTTCACGCGGTCCGGCTTACGCGTTACCAGGAGAACAAAGACCACCCAAGAGAGGTACAACGGACTGTGACACGACCACGTGCACCTTCGGCATTTCGAACGCAGCCGTTAACCGACGTGATTCAGCGCGCACGGCTCACCGGGTGTTTCCGATTCGCTTTCACCTTGCCGATGCCAAGGGCAATTCCGCAAACGAGAATCCCCCACGAGCAAAGAAAGAGGACAAAGGATACGTATGGTCCGTCAAACATGCTGCCTGGCTTGATCCACTGAAACGGGAGAATCATGACTTGTGCGATGCACTGGCAGGATGCGACAAAGACGTTCTCTCGCTTCCCGAAGACCCCAGCCCACCCAACTCCGCTCACCAGAACCCAGAACAGGTAGACACTTGCTCCACTGAACAGAAAGCCGGCTACGTGCTTGAGCGGCGTCCTCATGCGTCCTTGCCGAACTCCCAATCCGGGTTCTCCGTGCGTCACGCCGGGACTTGGCTCAACTCCTGAAGCCGCTGCTCCAGAAGCAGGTTCACCAGGCTCTGCGTATCGACGCCACGGACAGAGGCCAAGCGCTGCACGCGGGCCAGCAACTCGGAATCCAGCGCCACGAGGATGCGATGGCGCAACTCGTCGGCCACCTCGAACGCCGCAGGTTCGGTCTGGTCCCAGTAGTCGGCCAGGCTGTGCGTGTCCCAGAACTGGGCCATCGCCTCGTAACTGGCAGGGGTCAGTGCTTTTCGCTTACTTGCGGCCATACAGCCTTCGCTCCTTCGGGTCCATGTCGCGCCCGCTGATGATCAATGCCTCCCGGTTACGCTTGTAGACAAAGAAGATAACCACAAACCGTCCTGCACCTGTCTGGCCCAAAGCCGAGTAGAGATGTTCCCCGGTGGAATGGCCTCGCTGCACCTTGCGGAACAACGGCCTGCTCTTCAACACCTCCTCGACTTCCTGCCGTGAAAACCCGTGTTCCCAATTGAGTTTGTCCAGCACCTGCGGCAGCCACACGATGTCACGCAGTAACATTTCCGGGATGACCTTGGGGCGCCAAGGCGCCGGTTTCTTCCACAATAAAGATACGGCAATTCCACCTCTGTCCACACCATATACCCCAGCGCAGCATGGATCAAGCCCAATCGCGCCCGGCATGGCGGGATGCCCTGCGCTGCGCTACATTCCCTTCACCATGAACGCCGAGCCCCTCATCCGCAAGATCGTGCGTGCCGCCAATGCGGCACGACTCGAGGTCATTGTCATCGGCAATGCCGGGGCGGCGCTGAACGGGGCGCCGGTCACCACCGTGGACTTCGACTTCTTCGTCCGCGACATCGAAGGTTCGATGGACAAGATCAGGGCTCTCGCGAAGCACTTGAGCGCGGTGGTTGTCCTGGCCGCGTCGCCGCTCTCGCGCACGGTCAGGGTCGAGAACGAGAAAGACAACCTGTACATCGACATCATCGACTGTCCCGCTGGACTTCCGAGCTTTGCCAGCGTCCGCAAACGCAGTATGGAACTCGAGTTCGGACGCGGTCATTCGTGCGTCCACGTCGCGTCTCTCGATGATATTATCCGCAGCAAGAAGGCGCTGGGGCGCCCGAAAGACAACGCGGTCCTGCCGCTCCTGGAGTTGACTCTCGATGAACAGCGCAAGCAGCAAGAAGAAGGCGCCCAGCCGCGACCGTGAACTGGCCGCCACGGCCGACTTGCTCGAGAGCGAGGAAGCCGACCGGCGCCGGATCCGCGCGCTGCTGCGCCTGCCCATGAACCAGCGCACGAACTTCCTCCGCGTGAAGGTCGGCGCGGGCACGGCGCTGTAGGCCGGGGGACGGGCTAACCACACGTATCGTAAATGCTACACATGTCGTTGCGCCATAATGGACTATGGACCCCGGAAATACGGGAGTTCAAGACCCGTCGCATTTCTGAGAATTGAGAACGATTCAGCGGTTCTATCAGCAGCCCGTCGTCATTCGTGGCTGATCTGAACAAGTCCATGGTCCTCAGTTGCGCGTAGCGCTAAGTTCAGATCACGCAGATGGGCACAGATAGGACGCCCGCGGCGAATTCATGTGGACCAGATCTGCATCAACCCGTGTGCCTCCACGAAGGAGTCCTGCCGATGCACCTACGCCACGTCCTGCCCGCACTCGGTCTGGCCTGCGTCCTGGCGACACCGCTCTACGCCATCCCGCCGGGACTGTTGTTCCACGTGTCGTTCGACAAGCTGACGCCGGATGCGGATGTCGCAAAGGGCGACGGGCACTCGTCGTTCGCCGCCAGTCTCGAGCTGCGGCCGGCGGAGGGCGTCAAGGGCGCCGGGTTGCTGCAGCAGGCGGGCGAACGCTGCAGTTACTCCATTGCCGGGAACTTCGACACGAGTCAGGGCTCGTACTCCGTATGGGTTAAGCCGCTGAACTGGGACGGGCATGGCGGCAAGTTCCGGCACATCCTGGTGGCGGATCCCGCCCCCGGTTACACCATGCTGCTTTACCTCTATCCCATCGGCGATGAAGCCGTGATGAATTACATCCGCGTCGGCGCGAATACACCGGACGACGCGACGTGGCGCGCCGGCTGCCCGGTCGATATTTTCAAGAAGGGCGAGTGGACGCACCTGGTCAGCACCTGGGACGCGACGGCCGTGCGGCTCTACGCCAATGGTCAACGCGTTGCCGAAGGACTGGTCTCGTCGCCATTGCCGAAACTGACGACCGGCACGTTCACCATCTGCCCCGTCGACTTCTGGAAAAACGCGCAGTGGGGCGACCGGGACGAGCAGACGGTCTGCGACGAAGTGCGCGTCTTCGACCACGCACTGACGGACGAGGAAGTCCTCGACCTCTACGCCGCCGATATCCCGGGCGGGTTGGCAGCGCTCGAACCCAAGCTCGTGCTCGACCTGAAGCCAGACTATTTCGCCAATGCGATCTCCGCAACGGTGCGGCCCGCGCACCTCAGCGACGAGTGGCGCGCACGCATCGCCAAGGGCGCCGCCGTCTCACTCACGGTTCGCGATCCTGCCGGCACAGTACTGCTCACCCGGACAGGAAAACTGGACGACGGCCGCATCACCGTGCCGGTCAAGGACTGGCGCGATGGCGACTACGCGGCGGAGGCGGACCTCACCGCCGACGACCAGAGCCTGAAGGCCCGGGCAAAGCTGACCAAGCCCCCGACGCCCTGGCTGCCGCCGCAGAAGGACTGGCGCGCCGACCGCGTGCTCGAGCCGTGGACGCCGCTCGCGCGCGACGGCCAGACGGTCCGGTACTGGAACGGCGAAATCACGCTTGCCGGCGCGTTACCGGACCAGATCACCAGCGGCGGTCAGCCGTTGCTCGCCGGCCCGATCCGGTTCGTCGCGGAAGCGCCGGCGACGTGGAGCTCGCCGCGCGTCACCGAGGAACAGCCCTGGCGCATCACCGTTGAGGGCACAGGACAACTTGGCGAGCTTTCAGTGACATCCACAACGCTGGTCGAGTTCGACGGTCTCATCCGAACGGACGTCACGCTCACGCCGCCCGCGGAGGGAATGCAGATTCCCGCACTGACGCTCGAGATCCCGCTCCGTGCGGAGTTCGCAACCTACTACCGCAATCCGGCGTGCCGCGACTGGGACGGCAAGGCCCTGGACGAGGTCGCATTCCTTCCGTACGCGTGGCTGGGCAACGAAGAGCGCGGACTGTCGTGGTTCATGGAATCAGCCGCGAACTGGCGCATCGCAGAGAAGCAGCCGGCCATGACGTTCCGGCGCGAAGGCGACACTGTAGTGGTCCGACTCCGGCTCATCAGCGACCCGGTGCAGGTAACGAAACCACTGACGTACACCGTCGGCTTCGAAGCGACTCCGGTGCGACCGCTCTCGCTGCGACTGTACGAGTGGCGTTTCGCGTCCGGCCCGCAGTTCAAGGGCTCGAACCTGTTCGTGTACGGCTGGAGTCAACAGATATCGTATCTGAACTCGCGCCTGATCGCCTTCGATCCGGCCGGACAGCGCAAGCTGGTGGACACGTGGCGCGCGGACGGCAAGGAGAGTCTCTCGTACTCCTGCGCGCAGTGCACCGCGGGCAGTTCGCCGGAATACCTCTTCTTCGCCGACGAGTGGAACCAGCCGTACGGCGCCACGTTCAGCGGCTACAAACGCGTGCCGGACGATGCGCCCTACAGCATCGTCCCCGTCTGCCCGCGCAGCACGTTCCCGGACTTCCTCGTCTGGTGTGTGACGGAGAACCTGCGCAACGACTGGGGCGGCGGCATCTACACGGACATCGACGGTGCCACTCCGTGCGACAACGCCCTGCACGGGTGCGGCTTCACCGATGCGTTCGGCCGCACCGGCAGAACGTGGCCGCTCTACGCGCACCGCGGCCTGTCGCGCCGTATCTACGCCGCGTGTCACGACGCCGGTAAGTTCTACTTCGCCCACGCCCACAGCAACTGGTACTCGCTGTTCAATGCTTTCAACGACGGCTGGTGCCCCGGCGAGCAGTACAGCACCGCGGTCGTCGGCAAGCCGAACTTCTACATGGACGACATCCCGGACCGCGTCTGGCGCACGGAGTTCCACTCGCCCACGACCGGAGTCGCCACGTTCCTGTTGCCCGAGATGGGCAGGTTCGGCGGCAAGGATTCGGTGGACGACCGCGGGCCCAGCGAGTGCTGCATTTCCGCTGCCTTGTGCTACGGCGTGCCGCTCTGGGCGGGCGCGATCAACCGGACCGTCGTCGAGGAGGTCTGGGCGGTCCAGCAGGAGTTCGGCATTGCCGGCGCGGAATTCGTGCCGTTCTGGAAACAACAGGATCTGGTCGCCTCCGATCCGGCCGTGCGCGTGAGCCTGTGGCGTAAGCCGGGCTCGCGTCTCGTCGTGCTCGCCAACTTCACGGACACGGACCGCACGGTCGAGCTGCGCCCGGCCCAGGCAGACGCGAAACTGCAGACGCGCGCCGCCTGGAACGCACCCGACTTCGCCGCGGACGGAAGCACGGCGCGCCTGACCGTCAAAGCGAAACGCGGCAGCCTGCTCGTCGTCACCGGCCCTTGAATGAGCAGACCGGAAGCATGCCGACCTGTGCGGGCAGATCCCAAGAAAGGAGAGGACCCAACCTGCACCCGAGGATGCGCCCGTTGGTAGTGGGCTCGCAGTGCGCGGAACAGCGTGCAGCGCCAAGAGCCCATCTGGCGTGGTGCGACGGTGTGGCACGGGGATGGTGTCTTGCCCGGCGGACAACCGCCGGGACTGCGACACCACTACGAACGGGGCCGTGACCTGCGTCCGTACGCACGAGGGCAGCACCCCTCGCGGCAGGGACGGCCAGCACAGGTCGGAACATACACAGGTGAGGGATCATGCACTCTCATGCGCCAATGAAGACTGTCCTTCTGAGCGCACTGGTGGCACCGATGGCGCTGGCGGCCGAGCCGGCCATGCTGCCCCGCGACTGGGCCGAGCCCATCCCGCTCGAACACTGCGTCGTGGTCACCGACAGCACGGTCCTGGGAACCCGCGTGGTCGAGGCGCTGCGGGCGAGGAACGCTGACGCCACCGTGATGACGGCGCGGCAGGCCGTCAACGACACCAGACTTGCCTGGCATGACACGCGGCGCGGCGCGACCGTGATCGTCATCGGCGGGATCCACGACAACGCCGCCGTGCTGCCGCTCTACGCGCAATACCTGTCGTATGGCGACCTCGCCTATCCGGGCGGCGACGGCACCGTGATCCGAACCGTCAACCGGCCGTTCGGCGAAGGCACGGCAGCCATCACACTGGAAGCGAGCTCGCCCGCCGGCGAGGAACGCGTCGTGGCGCGGTTCACCGAACGGCTGTCCGGTCTCGAAGCGCCCGCTCTCCCGACGATCATCGAAGCTGCGCTGTCCGAGGAACGCGCCGCAACGGCAAACGCGCTCGGTCCCAACGAACGACGGTACGCCCTGACCGGGAAGCCCGACGATGCGGCGACGGCACTCAAGTCACTGCTGGGCGAGTCCGGAGAGGGGCAACTATGGGGTCATGGCAGCGACTACAGCCTTGAGGCGGTGGTGCTGCGGTACGCGCTCATCCAGGACGCACCCGGCGTCGCACCACAAGACGTACTCATGCTCGACAACGCGCTGCTGCGGACGCTGGTGGCGACACAGAACGAATACTGGCGCCGCCGCGACGGCAGCCGGATCGGCGGCCGGCACCAGATCATGGGCACGAGCAGCTTCCTCGCGGGTGTCGACCTGCTGCTGCGTCGCGGCAACCCCAACGCCGAGGCCCGAGCGTTGCTTGAACGCTGGCGTGACGAGTGCCGGGCCTACTGGCGCAATGCCTGCTCGACCTTCAATCATGACCTGGCCGGCGTCCCGACGCTGTACTGCCCCGACGCCAACCTTGACTGGGCGCTCAAGCTGGGGTGCGACGAGTATATCCGGATGCATCTTCGGCAGGCGGCGCTGCGCCTGATCACCGTGACAGACAGCCTTGGTTGCTGCGCCGGGGACGGCACCTACGAGGAGTGCCGGCCCGGAATGCTCTACAAGCAAACGCCCTCCGGTTGGCTGCTCAGGGCTGCCAATGCCTTCTGTCCCGGCCAGGGATTCGATTGGTTCCTCGACGAATTCGCCCGGGTCGGCACCGGCAACTGGGCCGTTGACCGGAATTTCGGCGGCGCCCGGACGTTCGCCGTCGGGGGCGAGACGCGCCGGCCGGACCATCTGCTCGGCGTCACCGTCGTGCCTCTCGGTGACTACCGCTACGAGCGGATCGCGCACGACCGCGACAGCGCCAACGGCGGGCGCTACCTGATCGCGCCGCGGGAACGCGCATACGAGAAGCTCTGCTTTCGTGACGGGTTCGACGTTGACAGCCAGTATCTCTGCCTCCAGGGCTATGCCGACCCGGGTGCGGACAATGTCCTGCCGGACGACGTCAACTCGATCGTGCGCTACACGGACCTGGGTCACGTCTGGCTGCACGCGAACTGCCCGAAGTCCGGCAACCTCAACCGCACTGCCGTATTCTGCACCGACGGGGTCAACGACGGCCCACACCCCACCGGCTGCGACCTGATCGCGCTGGCGCAGACCGAGCGCGTCGCGTTGGTCTCCAGCCGTCTGCCCGACTATCACGGCGGCGAGTGGACCCGACACCTGCTCTGGACCCGCGGGCGCTACCTGGTGGTGATCGATGCGGTCGAGCAGACCGGGGAAGGCGGGTACGGTCTGGTCTGCACCTTCCGTACGCCGCAGTACGCGACCCTCACCGCCGATGGCATGCTGGCCAGGGAGGGCCGCGCCGAGTTCCGCATCCGCAACGCCGACGCCGCGAAGCTCGCGCTCGAGATCGAGCGCGACGACCGCGGCGCAGCCATTCCGCACCTGCTCCGCCAGACACAGCAACTCGACGCCGAGCGGGGCAGCTCGAAAGTTTTCCGCAACCTGCTCTACGCCACGGACCCTGAGCATCCGGGCGAGCTTGAGCTCCGGCCCGTAGGCGCCAACGCGGCCCTGGTTCGCGGCACCATCCGCGGACATGACGAACTGACACTGGTCGCCGTTCGGCTTGGCGGGCCGGAGCTCCAGGTCGGTCCGTTCGCTTCCGACGCAGTGGCGATCCAGATCGGCCGCGACGGCTGGCTTCGCTCCGGCGGCACCAGGCTGCGCTTCGGCGACGCAACCGTCACCGAAGCGTCTGGCGCCACCACCCCCGCGATGAGCGCCGCACTCGAAACGCTTTGGAGCACGGCGGCAGCGCCGACACGACCGATTGCACCAGCGCCCGCGGTCGAGACAAGACCGCTCTGGTCCGCAGCCGGGTTCGCTCGGGTCCCCAACCCGATCGCCGCACCGCTCCTGTCGGCCGAGCCGACACCCACCGGACGGTTGAACGCACTCCTCGACGGTATCGTGCCGGTCTCCCCCGACTGCGTCTGGCCGCAGAAGCAACCGGTCACACTGACCCTTGACCTGCGCCAGCCGCACCGGATCGAGCGCCTCGACCTGCGCCGGGGACAGTTCGGCCCACGCAACGCCGTGCCATCCGCCGAGCAGCTTCCCGCACCGCGCGTTGTGCAGGTGGCCTTGGACGACGCGCCGGAACAGCCCCTGGTCTTCAAGGCGGATGTCACCTTCGAAGACCTCCACAAAGGCTCGGTCTACCCCGTGCTGCGGTGGTGTCTCGACAGCCTTGGCCAAACCGCGCAGCGTGTCCGTCTCCGGTTCGAACCCGATGTGTGGTCTGACGGCCTGGCACTGAGCGAAGTCATTGTCCGCGGCGGCGGCGACGGTTGCACCAAGCTTCAGGGCCATTGCCTGGCCGACATCGACGGCGATGGGCGCGCCGAACTGCTGCTCTGGTCCGACGAGGGCGAGATCGTGGCCATTCGGGCCGACGGCGGCGAGGCGCTGCGGGTGAAGCTGGGCGGCAGCGTCACCGCGGTGGCGTGCTTCACCGAACTGGCCGACACACCGCGGCTGATCGCCACGACCCGGGAGGCCTTGGCCTACTGCCTCCGACCCGACGGGGCCAAGGTGTGGCGCGCCGACCTGCTGCCGAGCGCCAAGATTAACGGCGACCACCCGACGGCCTACTCGATCGGCTTGGTACGCAATGCCGCGCGCGAACCGGTGCTCGTCCTCGGAAACTACCACCTGGTGACGTTCCTGAGCGCAGCCGGCGAAACGCTGAAGTATGTCCCCGGCGGTTCGGCCTATCACACGATGACCATGAACCGCGGCGGCGACTTCGACGGGGACGGTGTCGAGGAAACCGTGACGGCCGGGATCTGGGGCGGCGCCGGCTTCTTCAGTGGCGCCTGCGAGCGCACGGGCTGGATCGGGATTCCCGTCGGCAGAGGAATCCTCCTCGAGCGCTGGCCGGCACCCGACAATCAACCCAAGGCCGTTTGTGGCACCGAAGACGGTGTGACGCTGATCGATCTGGCGACGAAGAAGGTCGAATGGAACCGCCCACTGCGGCCGCTCAACGACGCGGCGATCGTCACGAGTGACACCGGACCACGCCTGGCTCTCGCGAAGGCCGATGGCTACCTGATGCTGCTCGACAGCGCCGGTGCGGTCGTCGCCTCGCGCTGGATCGGCGAGCCGGTTCGGGCGGTGACGAGTACGGCGACCGGCGTCATTGTCGCCGCACTGGCGGATCGTCTGACGGCGTATGACCCGGCACTGACAACCGAGCGTACGCTCGCCGCAGGTACCTACGACGCGTTGGCCGTCATGCCGGGCGGGCCGCTGGTCGGCCTCCGCGCCGGCGGCCGGGTCGACGCCTGGCCGGCGCCGTAGCGTCGGGTCGCACGACAACCCTCCGCCACCGCCACGCACACGGGCCGCGCGTCCCCCGCACGCTCGCTGAAGACTCGCGCCCGCTTCCGCGTGAAGGGCGTGTCGATTTAACCACCTCAGGTGCGCAACCACGCCCAAAGTGGCCGGACCGGCTCGGTCCGGCATGCGGGAGCGAACCGGTCCGGCCACTTTGGAAGGCCTGTTGCCGCACTAAACCGACACGCCCTGAACGCGGGACTCAGGCTGAGTTCAGAATACGCGTTGGCGCGGAACAGCGGCCTTCGCTGGCCGTTGCAGCAAACGGGTTTCACCGCCCACGCGTGATGCGCAGCGCCACGGTTTTCTCGAGGGTGCCGAGGGGGATATCGAGGGTGCCGTTGGCGCTGGACGCCTGCAGTTTGGCACCCCACGTGCCCGCCAGAGGATCGAAAGTCTCTGCCGTGTATGCACCGTCTGCAAAGCCCGGCAAGCGCAGCACCACGTCGCGGGCCGGCGCCGGCTGCAGGTCGACCAACGGCGCGAACCAGACGAACCGGTCGGTTCTCGCCCACACCAGAGTCATGGTCTTGCCGCGCAGGGCCATGGCCTTGACACTGACCGGCGTGTTTCCGTAGGACTTGAGGATGACCTGCGTCATCTGGAACCAGTCCTTGCCCAGGTTCTCGATGGTCACGGTGTGTTCGCCGGCCGGCACGTCGACGCCGTACGGTCCATTGTACTCCATCCGCGTCTCAGTGGCGGTCGTATCGTCGGGGTCCGCGAAGTCCTTCTCCAGTTTCACCTGGCCGTCGACGCTGAGCTTCAGGTTGGCGCCACCCCACCCGGAGACACCGCTGACGTGGACCTCGAACCGGCCCGGCGCCGGGAAGTTCAGCTTGTACGTCTGCGGGTTGTGCAAGTCCTTGTGGTTCCCGACGCCGTGCAGCGTATTGGCGATCAGCCCCGCCGGCTCGATCTTGCCGTCGTTCGCCACCGTGACGGTCACCGGCTGATTGAACGGCGCCGCCTGCCACGTCCCGCTGACGGGTGTAACGCGCACGGTCCCGGGCGGCTGCGCAGGATCGGTCCTCACCTGTACGGCTATGTCCTTCGACGGGATAGGCTCGAACGCCTCCTCGGGCCAGCGCACATCCTTGACAAACGTCGCGAACGCGGCGAAGTGCCGGTACAGCCCGTACTTGTCGATCCACTCCCACCACCACGGCATGCCCGTGCCCGCGGCGCCAGCCATGACCGGCCCCCAAATGCCTTCGAACAGGCTGCCGCCGTCGCCGTCGACATCCGCCCAGAGGTTCTTGTAGTGCCGGCCGAACTCGCCGACGATCACCGGTTTCTCGTGGCGCCGGAGGATGCCGACCGACTCCTCGAGCACGTCGTCCATGGCCACGAAGCGGCCCGGATAGGAGTGCTTCTGCACCATGTGCATGTTCGGCTGTGTCCACAGGTCGTCGTCCGGCACTTCGGCGAAACTCGAGGTCACGATGTGCTTGTACGGGTCGATGTCGTGGAGGTAATCCGACATGGTCCGGTGCCAGGCGCGCAAGGCGTCGGGGGCTTCCTTCCAGGCGTTGGTGATGTTGACTTCGTTGAAGAATTCCCAACTCTGCACCACGTTGCTGGCGGACCACCGCGCCACGATGTAGCGCAAGCGTTTCTGGTACGCCTTCATGGCGGCCGGGTTGCGGAAGAACTCGACCGGTCCCGAGCACAGGCCCGCGTAGGCCGTGTCCTTCCAGTAACAGCCGTCCGCCTTCATGTCGTTCGCCTCGCGGAAATCGGTCAGGCAGAACATCAGGTGATAGTCGTGATCCCGCGACAGGTTGACGAGTCCGTCCATGGCCGCCGCCTTCTGCTGATCGTACCGGGTCAGTTCCTTCCCCTCGATACCCATGGTCTTTCCGGACATCCAGAAGCGCGCGAAATTGCAGCCGGCGGCCGCGAACTTCGGCAGGTAGTAGTCATATGTGCCCAGATCCGAGCCGAGCAGGTTTGTCCCGATAGCCAGGTAGGGCCTGCCGGAGTCGAACCGGAAGTAACGCTGGGTCTTGTCATCGACGCGGATGAACCCGTCCGGTTCGGCGCATTCAAGCTGAAGCACCGCAGGCGGCGTCACCGCCGTGCCCGTCCGGTCCGTGGCACGCAACTGGATCGTGTACGCCCCCGACACGGGGACGGCCAGGCGCAACCGCCACGACCCGGCGCCGGCGGCGGACCATTTCGACTTCGGCATGGGCGGGCGGGCGAACATCCACGCGGTCTCTTTCCACTCCTGGACCATGGCGCCGCCGTCCGGCTCGTACGCCCGAGCCTGGAACTTGTCGTTGGCGGCGTTGTAGAACTCGACACCGACACCGGCTCGGGTCAGACCATTGAGAGGCCGAACCCACAACCGCAGCGAGTCGTACGCGGACCAGTCCTCGGACGGCAGCGCCAGGTTGAATCCGGGCCAGGTCGACGCTTCCGTGGTTGCGATCCGCACGAGCAGCGACGTATTCCCACCGTGCACGTGGTCGCGAGTCTTCTCCAGCGTCACTTCCGGCGCCGGGGTCCAGCGCATGTCGCCCTCGAAGTCCTCAATGACCTTGCGCGCGCCCGTCTTGGAGTTGAACACCTCGATGTCGTCCACCATGAACGAGAGCGCCGCCTTGGGCCCGAAATCGCCGGCCGTGATGAAGAACCGCAGCAACTTGATGCTCCCCAAATCCAGCGGCCGCGTCTCGACGGTGCGACTGAACGGCTCGCACCAGAACGCCGGGACCGTGGCGGTGCGCCGGTCCGGGCTGGTGACCAACGCATCGACGGCGATCTGGTCCGGGTCGTAGGGGTTGTCGTAGGCGCCTGTCAGATTGAAGCGGAACTCTGTGGTGTTCCGCAGCGGCGGCGGCATCACCGGCGCCAGTTCCCCGATCTGCGGTCCCATCCCGGTCGGGGTCACGGGAAGCAAGGCGGGATGCTGACAGCCGGAGACGAAAAGGACCAGTGCTGAGACGGTTCCGACGAGCGACCGTTGGCGCATGGGACGACTCCTCCTCTTGTGCACTGCTTGCGTACGACTCTGCATGGCGTTGTCGCGAGGACTTGCACACCGGACACCGCACGATGGCTTCGGCACGGTGGCCCACTCAGAATAGCGTCGTGTTCCCGCAAACTCAAGCCGGACGGCTCTTTGGGCAGGGCTGTTTCAAGATTCGTGACCGTCGCGTGCAGCGAGTACCCCCGGCGTGTCCCCACTTGGTGTGCGCGGAGGCGTGGCCTTCCGAGACGCGGTGCCGGATCTTGAAACAGCCCTGCTCTTTGGGCGCAACGCGTCGGCGAAAGGCGCATGGCGGATCCATTTCCCCGGCCCCTCCTAACCCGGCGTAGCCGGAACCAAGACCGACGCCGATTGCTGATCGTTGATTGCTGAAGTCCGCCCCCCGTCACTCGAAAAGCGTCGTTGCGATCGTCACAAAGTCTGCCAGAAAACGCGAGTTTGCAGTCGTGGGGTACCATGGTACTCGCGGGCCGCATTGCGCCTCCGCCGAGCTCGTCTCGGTGGGGCAACGATGGAGAAGAACAGAGGGGCGCCCCCGCCCCTCTCTTTCCCATCGTCCCTCGGCCGCAAGGACCGTAGAGGCGCGGACGAGCGTGAGTAACATCAACCGATGACCGAGCGGTCAGCGCCCAGGAGGCGCTGACGCTTCACGTGAAGACCGCACATTGCGACTGGCAGACAGGCGAGCAACGGGCTATTTTGCCCGCCACCAATCCCCAGACACAAGCCACACTCCGTGCAGCGGAGTGTCAAATCGACAAGAACGGCAGAGAACGACACGGAACGCCGGTCCTGATCCAGAGAAGGTCGGTGCAGGCGCCCCGTTATTGAAGCGTATGTTCACCGACCGATATCCTTTCCTGTGTGGGGTGCTGCTCGTGGCGCTGTACCTGGCCGGCTTGGTTCCGTTTGCCGCCACGTACGCTTTCTACAACCCCGACGAGCGTCACTATACCGACGCAGCGCTGATCATGCTCCGAACCGGCGACTACTGGACACCCCGGGACGATGACGGCACGCCGCGGTTCCGCAAACCCGCCCTGCCCTATTGGGGTGTGGCCGTCGGCTTCAGAGCCCTGGGCCTCAACCCGCTCGGCTCGCGGATCTTTCCTCTGCTGACCGGCGCCGGCGTCCTGGCCCTGACCTTCTGGCTCGGAACGCGCCTGGGCCGAAGTCACGCCGTCGGGCTGCTGGCGGCGGTCATTCTCCTCTCCTCCCCGGTCTTCCTGACCGCTGCCGTCCGCGCCACGCCGGACATCTTTCTGTGTCTGTTCCTGACATTGGCCGCGGCCGGTGCGCTGCTGCTGTTCGAGACCGACCGGTTCAGCCTCGGTGCCGCTCTGGCTCTCTACGTCGGCGCAGGCCTGGCCGTGGCCACCAAGGGCCTGCTGGGGGTTGTGTTCATCGTCTTCACCTGGTGCGTTGCTTTCGCTTGGAACCGCAAGTGGTTGCGCCAAAACCCGCGCCTGCACGCCCTGGCTCTTCTGACGGGATCTCTCATCGCCGCAAGCTGGTACCTGCTCATGCTCGCAGCACACGGCCCCTCCTTCTGGGACTCGTTCTGGGCCGACCAGGTAGCAGGAAAAGTACGTTTGAATGCCGCCGACCTGGTCGAAAACACACTGCTATTCTGTGCGTTCTATCCGCTGTTTCTCCTGCCGTGGTTTCTCGAGGTCGCCTGGCAACGGCGGCACCCGGCCGCAGGCTGGCTCAAGACGGCGATGCCCAGTCTTCGCCGCCCCACCCGCGAGACGGGCGTCTGGTTGTTCATCGTCTTCTGGGCCCTGGCCCTGGCCGTGGTGTTCAGCGCCGGTTCGCGCACCGCGCCACGTTACCTGTTACCGGCTTTCCCCCTCCTGGCGGTGCTGTTCGCCACGGCCCTGGGCCGGCCGCTTGCCAACCCACACCCGAACACGCCTCTCCTCAACGTGTTCCTGGGGGGCGCCTGGGGATTGCTGGCTCTGTTCGGAGTGGCAGCCCTTCTCAGCCAGGGCCTGATAAACCATGCCTGGTTGACGGGGGGTGTCGTCGTGGTCACCTGCGCCGCCGCCTTGGCGGCGCTGTACACCGCGACTCTGCGCAGAAATTGGCTCGATCGTGGACAAGCCCTCGGAGTGTCCCTGTTCGCGTTGGCGTTTCCGGTCTTTACGCTCCTGGCCCCATTCACGCTCCCGAGCCGGGACATGCTGGTGGTTCAACAACTGCGGGACCGAGGCGTGAGGTCAGGCTCGACCGTGGTTGCCGTGGCGAGTTCCTCGCTGGCCAGCCGCCTGCGCGTGATCAGCACCGACGAGTGGGAAGTGGTCACGGTGGCCAGGCCGGATGAGATCCCGCCCGGCGCCACGGCCGTCGTCTGGGAGGAAAGGCCAGGCGCGGCAGTGTCCGTGCGGCAAGGGGAACCCGTCCGCGTAACGGCAGGCTACAAGGGGGTCAAGACCAGGCCTCTTCTGACGGCCCTCGTCGCGGGCCGACTCCAGCCCTACCTGAGAGAGCATACCCAGTCCGTGTGTGTCACCGTCTTCGGGACCGCGGGCACGAGTCTTCCGGCGTCGACGGTCGGACCCGATCCGTGACCCCATCGGTCCCGCGGCTCAGGCCAGCCCCCGCTGCAAGAGGGTCGGGGATCGGCCTACAAGGCCGACGCTACAGCCGGTCCTGAGCTTGCGTTCATTGCTGTAGTGGCCGCGTTGTACGCGGCTCTTGGGCTTTTGCAGGGAGGTCCGGCTACTTCGCCGCCGCTGCGGGAGCGGAGTTGACGACCGCCTCGAGCGAGAGAACCGTGTAGGCGGTGCTCAACTCCGGGACGCTCTCCATCCACCGCCCGTTCTCGTTGGCCCAACTGCCGTCGGGCTTCTGCATCCCCAGCACCTGTCCGACGAACTCGGCACGCCACGAGTGCGGCTTGCCCGCCGCATCGGTCAGGGTCTCATCGCCATAGGCGGCCAAGGCCTTGGCACATGTGTGGAGGTAGTAGTAGTGCCCCGCGCTGCCCATGCCCGGATTCTCGGCAAACGTGAAGTGGCGCTGGATCCACTCCAGGGCTCCCTTGACGCGCGGATCGTCGCGGTTCACCTTCGCGTACACCATGCTCTTCAGCCCGGCGTAGGTCATGCTGCCGTAACTGCGCAGCCCCGCCCCATCGTCGTCTTCCTTTTTCACCTCGCCGGCCTTGCTCTCTCCCGGCAGGTAGACAAACCCGCCCTTGTTGTCCGGATCGGAAACGACCCACGTCGCCTTGTTGGTCTCTTTGAGATTCTGACAGGCACTGAGAAACTCGATCGCGCGCCCCCAGGCCAGATCTGCCTTCTTCGCCTTGACCGGATCGCTGGAGAACGGCTCCCGGTCCAGATGGTCCGTGAGGTACAGCGCTTCCAGGGCCCACTGTGTGTTCGACAGGTCGGGCCGCAGCTTCTTGCCGTAGCCAATGCCGCCCAGCGAGGCGCCGTCCTTGGCGGCGTCGGCAAACTGCGAGTCCAGCAGAAAGGCCCGTGCTCTCTTGATGATCTCCAGATCCTGTGGCCGGTTCTTCGTGATCAGGGCGATCACGCTGATGGCTGTCGAGTAGTTCGGATACTCCTCGGTCTGCTTGTTCCAGATCGAACCGTCCGACTGCGCGTGCTTGACCACAAAGTCCAGGCCACGGTTCACCGCGGCATCAATCGCCGGGGTACTTCCCGTCGGACTCTTGACCAGCCCCGTGCACACCAGCGAGGTCATGGCGGGGTGCTGCAGCCATGAGCCGTCTTCGCCCTGCTTGCGGAGCAGGAACGCCACTCCCCGCCCGATCGACTCCTCCGCCTTGCCTCGCGTTGCGTCGTCGAGCGGCGACGCACCTTGGCCCTGCGCCATCAGGCCCAACACCGTGCAGCAGGTCACGCCCAACATCACAACCAGTCGCTTCATCGTGCCTTTCTCCCTTGGTTGACCGTCTCGTCCGAAACTGCCGCGGGGGCCGGTTCGGTGTTCGATGGCTGGAACGCGTTGGCGACACGTCATCCGGGACGGGTACGCTCCGACGCGCCGGCCGTAACGACTTCCGCGATGCATGGACAGTGCCGGATACGAAAGTATACGGCATAACTTGTTCGCACGCAACCGGGTCAGGGTATTCGCGTCACGCATCGTCGCCGGAGGAGAACTCCGCAGGGCTGCACGGCCGATGTGCAGGCCGCACCAAGAATATGCAAAACCCATCTCGGTAAGACAGGATAGAACAACGGTGGCGCGGGACCTCCGGGACCGCAGCAGGGTACTCGGGGCCGTCCCGGCCCGAGGTGCGTCGCCCGCGGACCGGCCGACGCACCCCGCTTCGGCGCGGAACGCGCCGAGCCACTGCGCACCCGCTCGCGTCCCGACCTGGACAAACCACATTGCTGCGAGGCTGGATTTGCCCGCGCAGGTCGCGTTTTTTCCCGCGCCACGCGCTCGACGCCGGCCGCAATCACCGCTACTGTTACGGCACGGGGACGCGGGGCGACTGGGTTGGCAGAGGAGGCAATGCACCATGGCGAGGTCATTCACGTTCTTGCGTCTGGCGCTACTGGCAGCGACGTTCAGCGGCATCGGCCTGCCCCCCACGCCCACACTCGCCCAGGACGGCGGTAACGCGAAGACCGCCCTGCGTATCGGGTTCCTGTTGGAGACGTACGACGTCAACCGCTGGGCGCGCGACGAGGAGTTCTTCGTGAAGAAGGCCGAGTCGCTCGGGGCGGAAGTCATCAAGGCCGTAGCGGACGGCGACCAGGACCGGCAGAACAAGCAGGCGGAATCGTTCCTGGTACGCGGAGTCAATGTGCTGGTGGTGGTCCCCAAGAATCTGGAATCGGCGAGCCGGATCGTGAAACAGGCGCACGAGGCCAAGGTCCCCGTCCTCGCCTACGACCGACTCATCCGGAACTGCGACGTCGACTTGTACGTGACGTTCGACAACGAAAAGGTCGGTTACCTCCAGGCCAAAGGCATTCTGGAGAAAGTGCCGGAGGGTAACTACATCCTGCTGGGCGGGGCCGCCACGGACAACAACGCCAAACTGCTGCGCGAGGGCCAGAAGCGCGCCATCGCGGAACACCAGACGGCCACAGGCAAGACGATCACCGTACTGACCGATCCGTTCCTCGACAACTGGGATCGGGAGGAGGCCCGGCGCAAGGTCAGCAACATGATCACCAAGTTCCGGGCCCAAGGCAAACAGATCCACGCCATCGTCGCCTCGAACGACTCGACCGCTGGCGGCGCCATTGCGGCGCTCAAGGCGGAGAACCTGGCCGGCCAAGTGGCGGTCTCCGGCCAGGACGCGGAACTGTCCGCCTGCCAACGCATCGTCGAGGGCACCCAGACGCTGACCATCTACAAGCCGGTCCGAGACCTGGCAGAGACGGCCGCGGAAGTCGCGGTTCGCCTCGCCAAGGGCGAAAAGCCGGATGATATCATCAAGGCCCTGAACCACACGGCGAACCTGCTCGACAACGGCACGACGCAAGTACCATCCATCTTCCTGACGCCCGTGTTCGTGACCGCCGACAACATGGCGCAGACGGTCATCAAAGACCAGTGGCACCCGCTGGAGGACGTCTACCGCAACCTGCCGAAAGACAAGTGGCCGAAGACGGAGTGACGGAGGTTTCATGTGTCAGGGAAGACGTGGGAACGGAGCGGGACAACCCGTCCCCTTCCCTCTGCCCTTGAGACCCGGAACCTGAAACCTCTCCCCAACCCCTGAACCCCTGAACCTTGGAACCTTGGAACCTTGGAACCTTTGAACCCAGGAGCCCCAACCATGCGCGTCAAACAGTCGGTGTGTTTCCCGATCTTCAAGCTGGAGAAGATGACCCAGGACGACCTGTTCCGCCTCTCGAAGGAGATGGGGTATGTGGCGGTCGAGATGTGGTTCCGTCCGGACAACTTCGAGGAGATCGTCGGCATGGCGAAGAAGCACGGGCTGGTCCTGGCCAGCATGTGCGGGCACCAGTCGCTGACCGACGGGCTGAACAAGCGCTCGAACCATGACCGCATTGAAGCGGAACTGAAGACCTCGATCGACCTGGCGGCAAAGCACGGCATTCCCGGGCTGATCTGTTTCAGCGGCAACCGTCTCCCGCACATGGGCGAGGTGGAGGCCATGGACGCGGTGGCCGACGGGCTGAAGCGCGTCGCCGGCTACGCCGAGAAGAAGGGCATCAACCTGAACATGGAGTTGCTGAACTCGAAGGTGAACCACCCTGGGTACCAGTGCGACCACACGGCCTGGGGCGTGGCGGTCTGCGAGAAGGTCGCCAGCCCGCGCGTGAAACTGCTCTACGACATCTACCACATGCAGATCATGGAAGGCGACCTGATCCGCACCATTCGCGAGAACATCCGCTGGATCGGGCACTTCCACACCGCCGGCAATCCCGGCCGCAACGACATGGACGACACGCAGGAACTGAACTACCGCGGCATCTGCAAGGCGATTGCCGACAGCGGCTACGAGTACTACGTCGGCCACGAGTTCGTGCCCAAGGCCGACCCCATCGCCGCCCTGCGCACCGCGTTCGAAATGTGCAATCAGGCGTGAGGCAGGACGCCGGCGCCGGGTCGCGCAAGGTCGTGGCCAGCTCGTCGACCGAGTCGGCGGCGATGGCGACACGCGCGGCCAACAGCATCAGCGCCAGAATCAGGAGGAACGCACCTTGACGACTGACCGGGCGGGCGAGGGCTCTGCCCCCGCGCCCCCGCCGGGGAACGGGTTGCTCCCCGGACCCCTCGGAGTTGCATCGGGGAACGGGCCGGCGCCGAGCGCCAGCCCGTTCCCCGATGCGGCGCCGTCCACCGTCCGACGGCGTGGAACTCCGTCGGACGGCGGACCCGGACAACGGCTGCAGCCCGGGCCTCTGGCCCCCGCGGATCCACAACAGAACTTGGTTGTTCCCCTGAACCATAGGCTCGGACGCAGGTTGTATCGATGCCACGTTGCCCATCTCACTCCAAGGCGCGTTTGAGATGATAAGAACCGACCTGTGCGGGTAGATCCTGAGAGAGAAGGGGCCCCGCCGCGGAAGCCAGGATACGCCCGTTCGTAGTGGGCTCGCAGTGCGCGGAACGAAGTGGAGCGCCAAGAGCCCATCTGGCGTGGTGGCGATGTGGCGCGCGGATGGTGTCTTGCCCGGCGGACTGTCGCCGGGACTGCGACACCACTACGAACGGCGCCGTTACCCGTACCTCTTCGGGCGAGGGCGTTTCGGGCAAGGCCGGACTTGCCTGCACGGGTCGATAAGAATTCGGCGCTCTGCCGCCAGGCTCAGGCTGCGATTGGCGTTTCCGGCGGCGGCCGTCCGCCGCCGGAAACGCCAATCGCAATCGGGAGGTCTGGAGGGCCAATGGTCCTCCAGCGGGTTTGGGCAGGGCCCAACTTCTATCATCGTGACAGATCAATGGGATCACCTCTCGAACTCGATCTCGGCGACGAGCGGGACCAGGCCCGTATCGGCGCACTTCGCCGCTTCGTCGCGATTCAGGTACCGCGCGAACCGTGCGGGGTCCGCGGCCGCCCGCGGCACGGTCACGTTCTCGATTGACAGCACCTGCGCGGCACTGTCGTAGCGGTAACACGCCACCTTCTCCGGTGCCGGACCGTCGCCCGCCTCCACAGCGTCCGCGGCCGGCTCGGAATAGGGCCCGACCGCCGCGCCTTGCACCCGCACCCGCCGGATGCTGACCGGGAACTCGAACCCGTGCCGGAAATCCACCCGCCCGCCCGGTTCGGCC